>FKKE01000259.1_pt2 | contig 87589 bp, 70 predicted proteins | sample 1106331 | NCBI WGS metagenome assembly FKKE01 (sample SAMEA3931202, study PRJEB13176) | freshwater metagenome | biome: Drinking water system; feature: drinking water; material: freshwater | place: China | collected 2013-02-06 | reverse complement strand
CGTCTTCCGTCTTCCGTCTTCCGTGTCCCGTCTTCCGTGTCCCGTCTTCCGTGTCCCGTCTTCCGTGTCCCGTTTCCTGCCTTACGTCTTACGCCCTATCCCACAGGCCGGAGACCATCCAGCGCCGTCATGCGCATCAACTTCCAGGCCGGCCACGCGGCAGCCACCAACGCCACGAGCAGCATCGCAGCGAACCACAGCAGGATCGTCGCTTCCGTCACCATCGCCGGAGGCGGCGGCGCGCGAATGGACATGCGGCGTCGGGGTCTGCGTCCTGCAAAAACGACGCGCTCCCTCGCCGACAAAGATCCACTCGGCGCGGCGCTACCGCGCACAGATGGTCATTGACGATGTCGCAGGTTCAATAACCGAACAGGAGTGTCGGAGGGGCGCGGCCGTTGGCCGCAATGCGGGCACGGTCCTCGAAGAAGACCACCAACAGGACCAGCGCCACGAACAGGGAGAGCAGTACGGGGAGATGCGGAATCTCGGGAAGCGTAAAGGCCTGCTGTTTTTCGGCGGCCAAACAGGCCCAGGCATACAACGACGTCGCGTTCGCCTGCCCATGGTGACAGCGATCGTGAGCCCCGCCGCTGTGCAGGTAAAACGTGCGGACCGCCGGCTTCTCGAAGTCGAGGACACACGTCGCGTGAACACAGTCGACGACCAGTCGCAGACCGACCAAGAGTCAGGTCAGCGCGACGAACAAGACCTGTGCCTGGTGGAGACGACGCAGGGGATGGGGAACAGTCGTAGCGTTACGCACGTGGTTCGCTCGCAAATGGACCCGCATGCTACTGAACTTCGACCGGATCGTCTACCGACTGTTGCCACTCACTGCTACATTACGAAACAGAAAACGACAGGTGCAAGCCGCGACAGTGATAGCGAAAGACGGCCAGCGCCATGGGTTTCCGGAGAAAGAGCGCCACATAGCGGGGAAAGGCCGGGGTGGGCGCGTTGCGCGGCCTCACCCCGGATTCGGGTCCACGCGCTGGGGCACCATCGCGTGGACGCGAAGCAGTCGGTTAGGTGCCGACCCGCGCGGATGTTTCGGCTTCGGCGACGAGGTCTTCGTGATCGAAGGCGAACAAGGCGTCGGCGTGGATCGCCGGTGCGATGCGTGCCGGTTTGACGAGCGCAGGCTGCGGACAGACGCGATTGTGGGCGACCAATTGCTGTACGGATTCGGTGAAAATCCTCAGGCTTCCGCGTCCGAGCTTTGTGGCGTGCAAACGGCCTTCTTCCACCCAGCGATAAATGGTCCACCGACTGACACACAACTGTGCAGCGGCATCCTCCACGCGTAACAACCGTTCAGTGCTCATGGTGCATCCTTACCGCGACGGCGCGCCCGCGCGGCGGAATGCTCCGCCGTCGCAGGCCGCACGTCGGCTGTGTTACTTGCCTGAATGTTTGGCCCCGCCGTGCTCGGACGTTTGGCCGGCATGGGCGATGGCTTCCTCGGCATGTTTAATCGCGTCTTTCGCATGGGCCAACGACTCCTTGGCGTGAGGATCGCCGCCCGCCTTCAGCGACTCCTCCAGATGGGCGATCGCTTCCTTCACATGCGCGATACCTTCCTGTGCGTGCTTCATGCCTTCTTGCGCATGCGGCCCGGCTTCCCCCGCCTGCGCGAGCCCGCTCGATCCGAACGACAACAGACTCGCGACAGCCGTCGCGCTGATGCACCGTATGACCTTGCATGATACGAATGTCATGATTCACTCCTCTCAGTTAGGGACACCGTGACCGATCTGCGCTGCGATTGCGTTATTCGTCGACTCGTAGCACATGCCATAAAGGCAATGCCTCCCGAATGTCTCCGCCGCCGTACAGGGCGTGAGACCACAGTTCTTGCTCGTTGCCATGCACCCTCGTCACCGTCGCGTATTTGGTCATCACAAAACAGGAGACCCGCCGCCACCGACGACGCCCCTCGTGCGTGTATGTGCGGCCGCGCGCGACCACACGTTCCACGATAAACTTCGTCCCGAGCGGAAAGGTGGCGGGCTCGCCGTCGAGCAGGATCGACGGGGAGACATAACAGCGCAGCCGCGTCGCAGTCGTTCCCGCAACCTCCACGTCGTGGCACGGCCACTCGTGAACTCCATCCGGCATCGTCGGTCCGAACGCAGCGTAGCCGTCCGAACGCTCGCCCATCGCGCGCATGGCGATCATCATCAACCGGATCACGGTCATCGTGAGCGGATCGGTCTGTGTCGGCGCGGGCGTCGCCGTCGCGAGGCGGACGGAACCAGTCGGTACATGCCGGCCGCGCGGAAAGCGCGAGGGTATCTGCTGAACGGATGGCTGCGTTACGGCGCTCATCGTACAACCTCCATATGGGGATACGAACCGCATGATGGGGACGGGCCGGGGCAGGAGGCAGTCACGCGTCTACCCCGGCTCATTGTTCGGACTTGCGGATCAAACAAATCCGAACCCCATACCACTTCTTGCACGCACACACGAAACCGCGCGCGGCTGGCCGGGACCGGAGTGTTGCCACTCCGCCCCCGGTCGAGAGCCCGAGCCAAGGAGGCCAATCCACAATCTCGGACCCACGCTGCCGATCGTCGGTTCACGTCTATACGTCCTTTATGCTGCGCATCGTCCGACTGGGTACCGGGGCATCCGTCACAGGAGGAGGACGGTCGCCCCGGAGTCGCACCGCGCCATCGGCAGATAGTCGCGGCGCCCAGTGTGGTACAGCTACGTCGTGAGCCGCTGCGTCATCCGAAGACGTAGCGCAGCGACAGCCCACCGAACAGATTGCGCCCAATGAAGGGGCCGAACGCGGGAGCATTTCCCGGGTTGACGCTGGCGAAGGCATAGTTGGCGTCGAAGATGTTTTCGAGACGCATAAACGCTTCGAGTCCCCAGTGCGTCGACACCATCGTCTTGTAGCCGCCCTTCAGGTTCGTCACGGTATAGCTGGGATTTTTCTGGCCGTTCAGCGGCGAACTCGCCGTCTGATTCGTATCGCTCAGGAAATAGTCGGTCTGGTACTGCCACTCCACGCCGGCGAAGGCGCCCGCCAACGGTCCGCTCAGTTGTTCGTATGTCATATCGAGGATCAGTCGATGCTCCGGCACGCCGGGCAACCGACGACCAGCCAGCTGTTGCCCCGCCACGGTGTAATCGCGGAAGCGATAGTCGGCGTACGTATACGCAAGTTGCAGCGTGAGCGAGGAGACCGGCTTGTACGCCAGTCCGACTTCGAAGCCGTCGTGGTCGCTCTTGCCCGCATTGCGGAAGCAGGGCGCGAAAATACTGCAGGGGCCGGTCAAGCCGGTGTTGAACTGCAGCAGTTCGTCGGTGAAGTGCTGACGATAGAGCGCGACATCGTAAAAGAACCGCTCGCCGACCGTGCCCTTCACGCCGACTTCGTAATTGATCGACTGTTGCGGATTGATGTTGGGATTCAGCCCGACGCCGGTCGTGGACGTGGGATTGCGGAACTCGCTCCCGGTCGGCGCCTCGAACGACTGGCCGATGTTGAAATAGAGGTTCGCCCACTTTACCGGCGTGTAGCGCATCCCGATCAGGCCGGTGGTCTGCGCGAAGTTGCGCTGCCCCGAGGCGTTTTGTCCGCCGAGCAGCAGGTGGTCCCGCACGTTGAAGCGCACTTGGCTGTAGCGTACGCCGCCGACGATCTCGAGATTGTCGGCCAACTTAAATTCGTCCTGTAGGTAGGTGCCGTCCTGATTGATGCGCGCTTGCGAATACTCCTGCATGGCGCCGGGCGAACCCAACACGTTGGCGAAGTTTTTATTGACGGAGTTTTGATCCTGCCAATCGAAGCCCACGATGAGGCGGTTGTCATGCCCGGCGATCGGCATCGTATTCGTGTATTTGGCGAAGGCCGCATTTTCGATGCGTGTCAGCGTGATGAGACTGCCGGGGAAACAACACAGCGGATGGTGCAGGTCGCGCGTGGCGACGAACGCCGTCAGTTGAATTTCTTGATGGTCGCTGAACTGATTGCGATAGGTCAGCGAGGGGCGGAAGCGCTCGTCTTTCCGGAACGGTTGGAAGGCGGCGAACGGCGTGGACGCCGGGAACGACGCCGGCGGGATGGCGTGCAGCGTCTGTTGCTGTTGACGCGGATTGGTCTCGAATTGCGTGCGGAACAGGCTGCCCGGAATATCGCCGTCCATCTGCCCGTAGGTCATGACGAAGGACAGGTCGGAGTGGTCGTCGATCGTGTACTTGAACTTTCCCAGGAAGCGCTGATTGCGCGTCGTCGAATGGTCGCGATAGCCGCCGTAGTCGAGGTACGAATAATTGCCCATCCAACTGAACTTGCCGCTGGCACCCGCAGCCTTCAGCCGGTACTTGTACAGATCGTACGATCCGGCGACGAAGCGCGATTCGATGTAGCGGTTGTCCGCCGTCCCTTCTTCCAAGACATAGTTGATGACGCCGGCGGACGCATTGCCGTACAGCGTCGAGTTCGGCCCGCGCAACACTTCCACACGCGCGACGGCGTCGAGATCGATCGGCTCCAAGCGCGTTTGGCCGTCCACTTCCGTCAGCGGAATCCCGTCGATCAACACCCGCACGCTCCGGACGCCGAAGGTAGACCGCACCCCGCTGCCACGGATGGAAATACGCACGTCGTCCGGACCGAATCGCCGTTCGGCCTGCACGCCGGGGACGATACGCAGCGTTTCATCGACGCCGATGGCCGGACGCCCCTGCACAATTTGTTTTTGTTCGACGACCGTCACGGCGCCCGGCACTTGCGTCACCCGCTTGGCCGCACGGGTAGCCGTCACGGTGACGGGATCGAGTTGGACCAACGGGGCGTCGACATCCACCGCCTGTTTCACCTGCGTATCGTAGGCGTGCCTGGCATCGGTGGCGGAGTCGTGGGAGGTCGACGAGACGGCCATGTCCGCCCGGACGCCGCTTGGCGACTCTTCGGCGCATACGATGGTGGCAGTCAATGGCGTCATGAGTGCGACACTCCCGATACCCACGATACAGAACCGACGAAGAACAGCCGACACGGCAGTACGATATGCGGACGGAATCATCGGACGAGACCCTTTCATTGGGAAAATAGAAGGAGACACCCCAACAGCCTTCGGACATGGCGCTTCCTTGTAGAAGAGCCAGTCTCGGCACGACGCGATCGCACGAACCGATCGACGTGTTGGGGAAGTTATGCGCGAGGAGGACCGCGAGAGAAGAGCGAGCGAGCGAGCGGCGCGGAGACCGTGAGGTCTTCCGGCGCAAAAGGCGTCAGCTGTGCGACCAGGACCGGCGAACCGAGCGGTTCGACCGGCAACAACGACAACGCACTGGCCTGGCACACCCAGGCGCAGAGCGACGATGCAAGCGTATGGGGATGTGACGAAGTCGTATCCGATGCGACCGGCGCCGATGCGGCCTCGTGGTGACCGAGGTGCGCGACGTCGGACATCTGCGGCGCGCCTTGGTGTTCATAGCTGCTCCCGGCATGCGTCGGCATAAACCCGCAGGTCGCCGCCAGGCAGACCAGCGTCAAGTAGACACCCGTCATGCCGAGCGCGATCCCCGATCCGAGTCGGCGGAAAGACGCGCGACGCAGCGTGCGGACGATTGATTGGAACGATTTCATCTCGTCGGTCTATATACACACTTTCCAGGAATCTGTCTACTCACGGGCGCTCACGCCTGCAACAATCCGCAGATTATTTTTTCGTATCGGCGTCGCCCTCTGCAATATCAGCCCATTGGAGCACGATCCGATTATTGGGAAACACATGTTCCGTCCACACAATGGCCACACGACCGGTCGCGAGCACAGCGACGGTCGGATGTTCAGCCTTGGCGCCGGTACTCAACGTCACCATCGGTCCGAATGTCTGCCCGCGATCCGCCGACGCGCGCGCCACGACGCGCTTCCGCACGCCGGTGACTTCTTCCCACACCGCCACGACATGGCCATCGGGATGCACGGCCATTCGCATGTTGTCCGGCACGGACGTCGTCTCGGTGTGCAGCGAGACCGGCGAAGAAAACGTGTGCCCTTGATCGTCCGAGTGCGCCACGAACAACCGCGGCTGTTCGTCCGTCCCTTCGGTGTACCAGCCGATGTACACACGCCCCGTACGATCGAAGCCGATCGACGGACCGCGATGCGGACAAGCATCGAACACCCAGCCATCGCGACTGACGAGACGCGGCGCGCTGAACGTGGCGCCCTGATCGGTGGACCGTGCAACCACGATATCCCGCACGTTCCCGTCGAACGTTTTGCGCCACACCATCCAGACAGCGCCGTCCTGCGCGACGCGCACCATCGGACGACAGCAGGGACAGGCCATTCCATCCACCTGCTGATTCGCGCCGACGGTCGCGCCCTGATCGAGCGATCGCGCAGCGTGCACGCCCGCGCCGCTGCGATCTTTGTTCCGCCCGTCGAGCCAGGCCATATGGATGCGCCCCTCGGAGTCCACTGCGACATCTTCAAACGTATGCGGGATCGGACGCGTATCGTCGTTGATACGTACAGGCGCGTCGAACGTCTGTCCGCCGTCTTTCGAACGAACCAGATACAGATCCGACGCGAACAACGAACCGGGCGTGGTATTCGCGATCGACCAGGTGAGGTACTGTTGTCCGTCCGCCCCGATCGCGAGGCCCGGCGACTGATGGATCGCATCCGGCCCGGATCCTTCCGGATGTGCACGGACGGCTGTCGGCGCCTGCGTGTTCTCCGGCGCCACGACGGCGGCCTTCACCGTTCCGACCAAGCCGCGTTTTTCGAACCACGCCAGATGCAGATGTCCCGCCGCGTCGAACTGCGCCGCAGGCGGCGAGATAGGCGTCGGCCCTTCCAACACCGTGAGGCGCGCACCGCGCGACAACGTGGCGTCGGCAGCCTCGGCGTTCACCACGGCACAGAGCAGCGCCATGCCAGCCATGCCACACGACAAGTTCATTCGCAACGCATACGTATGACGCACCATCATTTCGTGCTCCCTTTCGATTCAATTAGACCGACTCGCCCTGCGATCACCCGGCCTGCCGCTTCTTGGCGGACGCACTCAACCCGACGCGATTGCCGTCGATCAGACCCATCACGGACTCTTTCCAAATCCGCAAGGTGCCCTTGCCGAGCTTGGTCCCCTGTAAACGCCCCTCTCCCAGCCAGCGATAGACGGTCCACCGACTCACCTGAAGCAACGCCGCCGCTTCATTGACACGCAACAACCCGCTTTGTGCTGTCATCGGAACCTCCCCGTGCGTATCGGGAGCCGGCGTGACGCCGGCCCCCGTTCGTTGAGCCATCCTCTGCCCATCACGCCGTACCGTCACGGGCGACGGCATTAGAACAACCCCAGCGTCATGCCGATGTAAAAGGATCGACCGTAGCCGGCGAAAAACGCCTGCTTGGACGCATCCGGCGTGCTGTCGGCCACCGGCACCGCCGATGCGGCGTAGGTCTTGTTCGCCAAGTTGTCGATCTCGAAGAAGGTCTTCACGAACCGAATGTACTTGTTGTTATGAATCGGCCAGTGGTGGTGCAGATTCAGGTTGAACAACATGTACGCCGGCGAACCGATCGTGTTGTTGTTGTTGATGAAGAAACTGTCCACCCAGCTCCCTTCGAACCAGGCGCCGAGCCCCGTCGGGCCGTGTTCGTAGCTCGCCTTCGAGTTGAATACGTTGCGCTCGACCGCCGGCACGTTGTGTCCGGCTTGGTTGATGCGGTTCGTGACGCCGCCGATCACGAACTGATCGGTGAACTTCACGTACTTGCTGTCGATGTGTGTGTAGGCACCGGCAAGCGTGAAGCCCGGCAAGGTCTCCGGCACCCACCGCCATCCGATTTCCACGCCGCGGTACTGCGATTCCTCCGCATTGACGGCGAAGCTGCCTGCAGTCGTCGCCGACAAGGGCACACTCTGCTGAATGATTTCGTTCTTGAAGAAGGTCCAGAACCCGACGACTTGTACGTTGAAGGTTTTGGTGACCCAGCCTTCGGTACCGATTTCGGCCGCGAAATTCTTTTGCGGCTTCAAGTCCAAGTTCAACCCCGGATTGCCGTCCACGCCGGTCGTGAGGTTGCCGAACCCGGGAATGGCGTACCCCGTCGACGCCCGCGTCCACACGCGCATGCGCTCATTCGGACGGAAGGTCAACGATGCTTCCGGCGCAAAATTGTCGAACGACCGATTCACGCCGACACGGTTGGTGAAGGTGCTGACCGTCGCCGTGGTGTTGTAGTTCGTGACGATGCCGGAGATGAGCGAGTTCTCGTAGCCCATGCCCACCGCCAAGGTCCACTTCGGGATGAATTCCAATTCTTCGCGGAAGCGCGCGCCGATATTGCGTTGCGTCAACCGCGTCTGCTGCTGCAACGGGCCGAACGTTGCATGCCCGTCGTTTTGGTTGCGATAGCTTCCGCCTTCCTGCTCCATGTAATCGACGAAGAAGCCGAGCATGCTGCGCAAGGGCATCGTTCCCAACCGCCCGTCGTGAATCAGGTTGGTGTAGTGTTTGAAGTTCGGATTGATGTTGGTGCTGACCGGCTGATTGATGTCCTTCACGTCGTAGTCGCCTTCGACCTGCAACAGGGTGTTGGCGTCGATCTGGCGCTCGTACATCCCACCCACGATCGTCCGACGATCGCGACGCTTCGAATGGAGCGTCGTCGGGTTCGTCGTCGCGGTACCGCCCTGCTGGCGCGGGACGGAGTTAAATTGCGCCTGCGTCAACCGCGTCGGGAACTTGGAGTCCATCTCGTTGTTGATCGCCTTGAAGTAGAAGCTCTGCTTGTCGTCGATGCGGAAACGGATGTTCAGGTTGACCGTGGACGTATCGTAGTCGCTCCACTCGAGAAAGCCGTCTTCGCGCTGATGGCTCGCGAAGAGCGCGATGTCGACGTTGCCGTAGTCCTTGCCGACCGCGAGCGCCGACTTGAAGTAGCCGTACGACCCGCCGCTGAGGAACAGCTCGACGCCGTCGATGTCTTTGCCGCGGCGCGTCTTGAACTGCACCATGCCGCCCAGCGCATAGTTGCCGTAGAGGGACGATGACGGGCCGCGCATGACCTCCACGCTTTCCATGAACCAGGGATCGTGAATGTCGAGGCGCGACAACCCGTCCGATTGCGTTTGCTGGATGCCGTCTTCGTACATTTTCAAATTGCGCACGCCGAAGGCGTTCTTCGCCCCTGAGCCACGGATCGAAATATTGAAGTCGCGCACACCGTTGGCTTGACGCACGACGACACCCGGCAGCGACTCCATGGATTCACGCAGATGCCGCGTGGGTTGCGAGTCCGCTTCGGAGCGCGGCGTGGCGGACAAGGCGACGCCTTCCGGCCGCTTCAACTGCCGCTTGCTGATGATGCTGATGTCCGCCAGGTCGTACTCCGGCGACTCTTCGGGCGTGGTCGGCTCGACGGTCTTCGTCACGGCGGGCGTTGCGGCGTCCGCCGATTTTCCCGGCTTCGCATCCTTGCTCCTTTGAATGTCGTCCAACTCCGTCAGGATGTTTTGCAGATCCTGCCGCAGCGCGCGCTCGCGCTCGCCCATCGTCGACAGTTCCGCCGGCGTCGGCTCCTGCGCCGTGGCATCCATCGCGCTCCACGCCAACGGCGCGGCCGCCATCATCCCGACCCCAAGCACCCATCGCTGCATGTGCCCCACAATCGATCGCATCGTTCCTCCACACGGTTAAAGGTCAACCCCAAAAACGGTCACACGAACGGACCACACCGAGGCGATCGGAGGGACACCATTCCTTGCACCCGTTGTAAATGAAAGAGAACCGAAACGAACTAGACCCCGACAGGCGGGGCGCGAGACGGCGCGGTGCGCCGCAAGACCGACGAACGAGAGGAGAAGCTGAAAGGAACCGACGCATCCGCAAGCAACAGCGGTGCGCTCTGCACGAGCGCATGCACGACATCGGCGGTCGAGTTCGCTTGGCACGACCAGGCACAGAGGCCGGCGGCGGCCACCCCATCCGACGGCGGCACCTGGTCAGACTGCGGGTGATACGCCGAGGTCGATGCCTCGTCAGCAGCGACAACGTCCGCATCGAGATGCATCATCGACAGATGATCGAGGTCGGCGCTGCTGTGTCGGCTATGTCCATCGTGGAGCAAGGCATCATGCTCGCCGCTCGGACAGCCCATCGACAGGACCAACATAGCGACATAGCACACCGACAACAGCGCGGATACACCGGAGAGTAGGCGCGGCGGCAGGCGGCCCATCACGGACGCACCTCCGCCAGTTCGTGCAGCAACGCCACGGCGGCAGGACTGTCCCACGCACGTGTCCCCACGGCACGCCCCACGAGCGCACCCTTCGTATCGATGATGACGCTGGTCGGCAAGGCACGCACGAAATAGGCGCGCGACACTTCCTGATCCTCGTCGAAGAGCACGGGCAACTTCACGTTTAATCCGGCCAGAAAATGTCGGATGCTCTCGCGCTGCAAGTCGGTCGTGATCGTCAGCACCACCACGCGCGACGGATCGAGTTGTCGGCGCAACCGCTCGAACGCCGGCATCTCGTCTTTACAGGGCCCGCACCAGGTCGCCCAAAAATTGATCAGGACGACCTTCCCGCTCAGCGCCTCCAGATCCACACGCCCGCCGTCCAACGTCGTGAGATCGAACGGCGCAGCAGGCGCAGGCGCCGGACGCGCAATCCGCAAAGTCGCCATTCGATCATCGTTCGCCGGCGCGGCGGCCAACGAGAAAGAGAAACACAGACCGATCGACAGTACCGCCGACAGCATCGACAGGAGGCTACGGCGCGTACGCGCGCCGACCTGCTGCGCACATGGAGCAAACGACGTCACTCGCGTGGCCCCTCGCTCAGCGCGGCGGACTTCACATCGGGAAACTGCAATGTCTGCAACACCATCTTATGGCCCGGCATGGCATGTTCCATCCACCCCAGGGCGAACTGCCCGTGCGCATTCGTGGCGACCGCAGGCGTTTGGCTCTTCTTGTCGTTCACTTTTTGCGGCGGCGTAAACGTCTGCCCGCGATCCCTCGACACACTGATCACGACATCGCGCTTCACCGGCGCCTGCTCTTCCCAGATCACGACCACATGCCCCTCGGCATCGACCGCGAGTTGGGGATGATCGGGAAACGTATTTTTCGCCTGATTCAACTGCCGCTTCGGCGAGAACGTCGCGCCGCGATCGTCGGAGGTCGCGAGGAACACCGCCGGCGTTTCGTCCACGCCTTCCGTGTACCAGACGACGTAGAGACGGCCTTGCGCATCGACACCCATCGATGCGGGACGATGCGGGCAGGCAGGGAACACCCACTTGTCGTTGCCGACGATGACCGGCGGCCCGAACGTATCGCCGCCGTCCAGCGAACGCGCGACGACCGTCTCGCGAATGTCGCCTTCATAGATTTTGCGCCAGGCGACGTACACCGTTCCATCCGGACCGGACGCAAGCGCCGTACGACAGCAGACGCACGTCCCACCGTCGACTTTGAGATTCTTCAGCACGCTTGTTCCGCGATCCAACGACCGCGCGGCATAGGTCGCCGATTCCTTCTTTTTGCCTTCTTGCGCGTCGCGTGCGTCGATCCACGACACATGCAAACGGCCTTGTGGGTCGCGATGCAGCGCGTCGAACGTATGCTGGATAACACCGGTGTCGTCATTCACCAAGACAGACGGACCAAACGACTGCCCACCGTTCGACGACCGGCTGAGCCGCAACTGCGTCGCGAGCGGTTGCTCCGGCGTCAGCTTCGGATGCGTGAGCGCCCAGGTCACGTAGATTTCATCGCCGTCGACCGCGAGGGCCGGCGTTTCCTGCCGCCAATACGGCACTTCGTCCGGTTGATTGATCCGCGTCGGCGCGCCGAGCGTGACGCCTGGTTCCGCACCACGCGCAAAAAACAGCGTGCGTACGTCCTTGTCGTCTTCCATCCAGGCCACACCGATACGTCCCTGCGCGTCCACTTGCACGGATGGGCCGACGAAACTTTTGACCTTCCGTTCCATCACGGACTTCGGGCCGAGCTGATACGCGCGATCGGTGGGCGCCGGTTCGGCGGCGAACGCGCTCGCCACACTCGTCACAACTGTCGCGGCAATCGCCGTGACGGCCCACGCACAGGGTGTCCATCGCGTCCGCCTCGACTGCAGCAGCTGCGACTCCGAATATGTGTCGTGCATGGCGCGTCTCACCGGTTCCGCCCTATTGGCTGAGGCTGTAGTGGATCGGCACGTTCACCACGACGTTCGGCGTCGTGATTTGATGTTTCATATGGAGCGGACACGCACGCCGCACCGCTTCGATGGCTGCGTTGTCAAGCGATTCGTAACCGGAACTTTTTACGATCGCGACATGCTCCAAGTCGCCGTTGCTCTTCAGTGTGACACGCAACACGACCTTCCCCTCCCAACCATTGAGGCGCGCGGTGCTGGGGTAGTGGCGTAGTTCCACGATACGACGATGGAGCGAATCGGCCAGCCACGCATAGTCCGCCTTCGACGGCGTCGCGCGCTGCGGAACCACCTTCGCGACCATCTGATGCTCTTCTGTATGCACCGGTGCTGGTGGCGCAGCAACGACCGGCGGTGCCGGCGCTTCGACCGGCGCGGGCGGAGCCACCTCACGCGTCTGAACGGCCGGCGCAGATCGTTCGACCGGCGCCGCGGATTCCACGGCAGCGGCCGCGCTCGGCGCAGCCTCGACCACGGCTCGTTCCACGACCACACCGGCACTCGCACTTGTCTCAACCGGCGTGGCGGAGGCCACGACCGTCGGCGCCTGCACGTCCATCACTGCTTCAGCCGCATGAATCGGCGTCGCGTGCTCGACGACAGTGGACGTCTGCTCCACAACCTGCGCCGTCGGCGTCGTCGCCACTTCCGTGACGCGCTCCACGGCCTGCGGCTGGGTCTGTTCCTGCACCATCTGCCGTTCGTGTACGACCGGCTGCACGTACGTGACTTCCGGAGTCGGCTCGATGCGCTCCACCGGCGTCGGTGTCGTCCGCGTGACCACCTCGCGCGTCACCACTTGCGGCGTCGGCGGAGGTGCCTGCTGCGCGACCGAACGCGGACGCGGCGGCGTAACCGGACGCGGGGGCTCCGGCTGGGCCGTTGGTTCAGGCGTGGGTGCGGGAGCCGGCGGAGGCGGCGGCTCCACCATCGCCACGTTCCATCGGAACGGCGGATCCTTCGGCGGCGTGATCTGCTGCATGGCGAACACGATGGCCGTCGCCAGCACGATGTGCACCACCGTCGAGAGTCCCCACCCTTGCCACACCGTGCGGCTGTCGCCGCCTTGCGGAAGCGTGACGACCGTCATGTCGTCTATGGTCGATGTTGACTGTGCGTCCATCTGATGAATCCCCTGCGTCGTTCCTACTAGTGTCCCTACGCACGCATCGGTCGACGAGATCTATCCGGTCGTTACTTCAAGACCACCTTCGAGACGGCATGGACCGGCACTTCCACCGGACCGAAATCCGACTCACCCTTGAAGCTGCCGGTCACCGCCGGCACAAAGTCGCCCGACTTGCCGTTCGCCAGGACAATCGTCATCGTCGGCGCATTGGTGTCGGCGCCCGGCTTCACGTCGATCTGCTTGATCGTGTCGAACTTGATGTTGACGGTCGCCGTGCCGCGCTTGGCCGGCACGTGCCGCAACTCATGCGGAACGAACGACGTTTCGCTCAGCTTTTCTTCCCAATAAAAAATGATATTTTTGATTTCCGTTTCCACGCCCTGCGCGTCGGTGACGACGCCGGTGAACGACTTCTCGCCCTTCCCTTCGGCGGCGGCCTGCTGCGGAGCGGCCGCAAAGAACCCTAGTCCAAGCCCGAACGCCATGACGGAGGCGATTACGGTTCGAGTCCATACACCCAATCGTCGCGATGTCACGAGAATCCTCCCCGATGAAAAGGACCGATACGGAACGAATGCTTGAGATTCGACACGCCGGGTGCGACACCTACACGTGTCGAGATCGGTAGCGTTGTATACGGCAATAGGCGTGAATCACTCCGACTCAGCGGAGCGACGACGCATTACACGAGGGAGTGTGATGGAGGCGCGCGAGAAGACGAACTCAGCAGAAGAAGGCGGATGACTTGATCGGCCAGGGTCGGCTCGACCAGCGACTGCGCAAACACGACGTCGGTATGGACGGCGGCGACGACGACGGCGCCCGGCCCCATAAGGCAGAGCCACGAGCAGACGCTCGAGGTATGCTCGCTACTATGGTCAGTCGAATGGTGGAACAGGTGCGGCAACGTGGCGGGATACAACAAGGCGGACATCGCCACGAGACAGATCACGAGCATACCGGCCAGCAGCGGACGCCACATGACGCGACCGTCCGACCGATGACGCCCCTGCCCGTTGATGAACCCGAACCACATTGCGTTACCGAAACCCTCCGGGAGCAGATGGACCTACTCCGGCGCTGTTGCGCGAATCCTACTCAACCAGGGTCCTACGTGTCTATATCGGACGGACGATGACACGGCGCCATGGGTTCCCAACCTTTCGACACAATACCCGCTCCAGACGATACGAACGAGGCGATGGACGCACCGCGACGGCGCGCCCATCGCAAGCCCATTACTACTGGACGAATGCGTCGCCAAATTCGGCCGGATCCGGCCCGATCACGATCGCCTGCACCGAGGCACCGGTCGAATCGTGCGCCGCACCCGACACTTTGTTGCTCTCGTACACCATCAACCCGCCCGGCGCATTCCCGACCGGAACACGCTGCACGATGGTGTTGCTGGTCGCATTGATGACGGAGACCGAGTTGTCGCTCTTGTTCGTCACCCAGACGTGCTTGAGCGCGCCGTCGTGTACGTGGAGATCCTGGCTATGATCTGCCGCCGATGCCAGCAAGTCGATTTCCTTCACCGTGACGAGTGCGTTCGGCAATCCCGTCGCATTAATCGCCAGCAACTTGTCCTGCTTAGCGTTTTGCTTCTGCGCCCCCGTCCACGTCGCATCCGTATTGGTCACGGTCAGATACAAGGCCTTGCTGTCCGGGCTGAACTTAAACGAGCCGGGCGATACATCCGGAATCGCCGGCAGTTGCACGACCGTGAGCGTGCCGGCAGTCAGGTCGATCGCGCCGAGCAACCCTTTCACGTGCGCAGGGTCCGAGGTCTTGTCCGTCCCGCGCAACAAGAGATACTTGCCGTCCGGTGTGATGCCGTACGACGTAAACGGAGCGATATCCACCTTACGCGTCACCGCCATCGTCGTCGGGTCGACTTCGACGATGTTCTCGTACTCTTCCTGATAGCTGTAGACCTTCCCCGTCGCCACGGACCAGGCGATGCCGTGCGGATGCGCGTGATTGGCCGTCTCCACATTCGTATCGCAAGCCGTCGTTTCCTTGGCGCTATCGCAAAGGTCGATCTTCTTCAGGATCGTCAAATACGTACCTGACGACTCGTCCGCATCGATCACGGTCATTTCGCCGCTGTTGGCGCTGGTGATGAACGCGCGTTTGGCGATGTTCTTATTGTCGGTCGTCGGCCGCGCAAACGCGGTGACCTTGTGCCCCGCACCGAAGCAGAGCGTTTTGACGACTTTCGGCACAGTCCCGCCGGGGCCGAGATGCGAGTTAGGCAGCACTGTCACGGAGCCTTGCGCTTGCGTCGCGCAGTTCACCCCATCGACGCCGGTCACGGCGTTCCCGTCGTTCATCGACCAAATCACTTCGCCGTCGCTCGGATCGCGATAGATATGCACCGGACGTTCGTCGGTCGGAAGGACCGTCTCGGCGACCGGAGTGGCGCCGCTGATCGGGTCGATCAACGCCACGCCGTTTGCCGCCGCGAGGTTCATAAAAATCCAATCGCCGGACGACGAGGTCATGTCGCCCAACGCCGCCATCCCCAGCGCCAACAGGGCCAGGATTGCGACGAATAGCGGACGGCGACCGGTCTCTAACATCGCTGGAGATTCCGTGCGGCCTTCGAACGATCCTCGGGCAACCGAACGGCCGGATGGTACTCGGGGCGAGGGGCCCTGTCTACTCACAGGCGCCGACCCGTGCTACGCCCTGCTACACGGTTTGGCTGGAGCCCTGGGTGCTTGTGGCGGGGAAGCCTCCTTCCCCGCCGCAAGCGGCCCAACGATCGGAACTACTCCGGCATCCCGTGGTCGTCCAGGCGTTCAGGCAGTCCTCCGCCTTGCGCCGAAGTGACCTCCGCGGTTGCCACGTTGCCAGCCGCGACACCGTCGTGCACGAATACCAACACGGCGCCCGGATTCTTGCCGACGGGAATCGTAGTCGTCACCTGATTGGTCGCCGCACTGATGATGGAGACCGACCCATCGACTGACGCGGTGCCGTTCGACACCACCACGTCGGAGGCCGCCCCGGCGCCCTTGACCACGACGCCGAAGCTGTGGCCGGTTGCCGCGGGCAGCGTCACTTCGGCCAACGGAGTCACCGCGCCCGGGAACACGGATGGATCGAAGACCAAGAGGCGATCCTTCTTGAGGGCCGCCAGCTGGCCAGCCGATGCCCCCGTCGCCGTGTTCGACACGATCATATACTGCCGAGTTCCGTTGGGGGTGAACGAGAAGCTGGAGGGTGAGACGTCCTGCAACGTTGCCACCGGCGTCAGGCTCAGCGCGCCCGCGCTCAGATCGACCACGGCCAACTTACCCAACACATGTCCGGCATCGGTCGTGACGTCGATTCCCCGCAGGAACAGAAAACGCCCGTTCGGGGTAATGCCGTAGGACGTATAGGGAGTCCCCGTCAGATCCAAGGTACGCGTGACGGCCAGGCTCTGCGGATCGATCTCGGCGATCTCCTTATAGTTTTCCTGAATGCTGTACACCTTCCCGGTGGTCGCCGAAAAACGAATCCCGTGCGGATTGGATCCGTTCGGCGTGAATCGTGCCGTCAACGGTGTCGCGCTTTCGTCGTTGCATACCGCCGGGGTCGGGCGGGACGCCTCCTTGCCGGTTTGGCATAGATCAATCCGCCCCACAAGCTTCTGGTAGTTGGCGGATGCGGGCTCGTTGTCGATCACCGCAATTTCGCCCGCCGTCGCGCTGGATACGAAGACCCGTTTCGGGATCGCCGAATTCGACGCCGCCGGCCGGGAAAACGCCGCCACCTTGTGGCCGGCCGCCAACACACAGAGCGTCTTTTCCACCTTGGGCGGCTCACCCCCCGGACCCAGGTGCGAGTTGTGGAGGATAGTCACGGAGCCTCCACCCTGTGCTGAGCAGTTGATGGAATCCAGACCTGTGGTCGCATCGCCGTCATTCATCGACCAGACCACTTCCTTGTCGGTGGGATCGACATAGATATGCACAGGCCGTGTGCCGGTTTGCAGATTCGCTTCATGGATTGGCGTCGCGCTACTGAGCGGATCGATCGTGGCCACCTTATTGCCCGCGGTCAGGTTGACGAAGACCCATTCCTGCAACGAACTGGTCATGTCGCCGAGTGCGTTGTTCTCGAACACGCCCGAGGCCAATGTGGACACCACTCGGCTATTCGTCCCATCCACCGCTACCACGGCCAACGACTTGTCATCACGATTGTTGACAAACGCCAAGGGCGTCGTCAGTCCGACGCTGCCGCTCGAGGTGGGTGCCGACGCCGGCGTTCCGCTGTCGCTGCCGCTACAGGCCACCATCGCCGCCAATCCAAGACTGAGAGCCGCTCCCGCCCCCACACGGCCCGATCGATTCATCCGCTTCTGATTGTTCCGTTTGATGCTGTACCGCATGTTCCGCTCCTTTGCCCGTACGATGTGAATAAGGCTCGCCACTGTCTCCATCATTCACATCGACAGCGGGGGCCCGCGCGAGAGGACGGCTGCGAACTGCACGGCAGACCACCGCAACCCGCCATCAGCGTCGCCCCTGCCGATTTCGGGAAGCCGATCGATTGCGGCCTGCGCCGCATTGACCACGCCGACTTCGCCTGTCGCGCAGGACCACACACACCACTGACTGGCGTGGACGACGCCATGCGCGGAGGCCTCGTGGGAACAGGCCCACCCTTCGAGCGGCGCCAATCCCCCGACCCAGACCGCGAGGCCCAGGGCCAGTAGGAATGCCAGGCGCCGGAGGTGTCTATTAGAACGGAGCAGGTACATTGAACGTTTTCGTCACGCCCCCGATAAAACTCAGTTGTTGTTCCAAGTTGCCGTTGAAGTCCCGTGCCACCGGAATCTGCGCGATGAAATAGGCCGACGCGAAGTCCCACAGATTGACCATGATCCCCGGCGAGTAGGCCAGGTAGGTCGACCCAGTCGTCGGAACGTCCCGATTCAGACGCCGGCCATCCAAAAGAATCGTGCGATTCAAAATCGGATCGTACATGAACAACGAGGCATTGATGCTGTCCTGCTGAATCCAGCGGTAATTGACTTGCTGGGTGAGCACCAGCCAGGGAGCCTTCTCGAAGGGGATGATGTTGAACCCGGCACTGAGATTCAGCTCGTCTCCAAATTGGTACCCGTCACTGTTCCGCCAGGTGTGCCGGTAGCTCGCCATCGCAAACTGATTCAGACGATGGGGAATGATTTCATAGGATTGATAGATGGTCGGCACGACCCCGAACTGCCCCTTGCCGATCTGCAGCGTCGACTCGGCGAGCACTCCGGTGCTCCCGGTTTGGTTGTAGTCGCCCGTGGGGATATCGAGACCGACCCCCATGACGATCATGCTGCGCAACGTGGGCAGCACGTTATATTTCAGCGTGATTCGGGTATCGCCGATCCCACGATCCGAATAGGGCGCCGCGGTGCCGAGCCCCAACTGGGCGTCCGCGTGCACATACTTGTAGGGCACGGTCACCTGGAGGCCAAGGCGATCGGTCAGCCCGTAATTCATATCCAGGGTCGTGGTGCGCACAAGGGTCCGGATCTGATTCACATTCAGGTTGGCCAGAATGAGTTGGCGTGAGCCCTGGCTGGAAAAAGGAATGCCGCCGCCTTGCCCGGAAGCCGCTTCGGAAGGGGTGTAATTGTAAATCAGGTTCACCGTGAGCAGGCCCTTCTGCGGGACCTGCTGTTGCGAACCGATCACGACAAAACAACTCACCGCTCCACAGGAGGCGCCCGCCGGAGTCACTACGGCCACACTGACGAGAAGACAGAGCACCAGACACAGCGCACGGACCACGAACACCATGGACGAATCCTTCCTTCGGACACCGACGACCCCACCCGCAGACCAACGGGCGGACAGGTGCGACGAAACGATGTGGACGAGAAATCTCAGGCGATGGAAACGGGAGGCCCGCGGGGAGAGAGGTCAAACCGACTCGGTTGCACGGGAGTCTGCGAGGGATGCGCCGTGACCCATGGCACCGCGGCAAAGGCGACGTGAAGAGCTGGGTCACCGCTATCGGCAACATGGCCGGCGGCGCACAACCAGGAACACAGCGCCGTCGCGTGAGTCGAGGCTTCGTGGTGCCCATGATGCGCGCTATGCGGCACCATGGCGGGATACATCAGGGCGCTCAGGACGACCAACAGGGCCGCAAGACTGACGGCAAGCCCACTGGCGATTGGATGGCGCATCGTCATAATAGCGGAGCGGTGCGTCTCCTAGCGGAGCGCCTCGGCGCGAAGTCCGGAATGGGCTTGGAGACGATCGAACACATCTTGAATCTTTTGTTCCGTCAGCAGGCTTCCTTTGACATATTCCTGCACGACGCCGTTGCCGTCGATAAAGACGGTCACCGGCAATCCGAATACTCCATACAAGTTGGCCACTTCGTTCCTCCGGTCGAGCAAGACCGGAAAGGTATGGCCATAGTCTTTGATATGCTGACGCACTCGCGCCTCATCTTCGAGTTCATTGACCGCGACGACGACCAAGCCCTTATCCTTCAGCCGCTCGTAGGCCGACTGCATCGCCGGCATTTCCGTCGTGCAGGGCTTGCACCACGTGGCCCAAAAATTCAGCAGCACCACCTTGCCACGGTAATCGGTCAGGGCCCGGGCCTTGCCGTCCAGGTCCACGAGGTTGAAGTCGGCTGCGGGCATGCCCACAGCCGGAACGCGCCCGCCCATCCCCCAGACAGCCGCCCCCGACACCAGGAACAGCACGGCTGCCCCGATCACGACACGCAACGAGTACACCATAGCCCGATTCCCAGACCTCCATCTCTCCGACGACGCTCACGGCGAGCGCCGGACACCCCGCGGCCCTGCCCTTGTAGCACAGGGTGCGTGGAACGAGTGCCCCGATGCTAATGGCCGATGGCACCCCCTGTCAAGAACAGGAAGGAACAGACCGCCCGCGGCCTTCCCTCGCCTACCAGGGCCCCTGGCCGAAGCCCCTTTCTCCTATAGGATTCACGTTCCGCTTGCGTTATACTCCGCCAGGTTCTATTGTGAGCCCCGCCATTACGATCACGAACACCCGTTACACCCATGCTGACACGTTTACTCAATCTCGTTTTCGGCAGTAAGAACGATCGTGAGATCAAGGCCTTACGGCCGATCGTCGAGAAAATCGGCTCGTTGGAAGCCACCCTGACCCCGCTCTCCGACCAGGAACTGTCGGCCAAGACACAGGAGTTTCGGTCCCGCCACCAAGCGGGAGAAACCCTCGACGACCTCCTGCCCGAAGCCTTCGCGGTGTGCCGAGAGGCCGGACGCCGACGGCTCAATATGCGGCATTTCGACGTGCAGCTCCTTGGCGGCATGATTTTGCACAAGGGGCGTATCTCGGAAATGAAAACCGGGGAAGGGAAGACCCTGGTCGCCACCCTGCCGCTGTATTTGAATGCGCTGTCCGGACTGGGGGTTCACCTCGTCACCGTCAACGACTACCTGGCGAAGCGCGACGCCCAATGGATGAGCCAGCTGTATCATTTCTTGGGTCTCTCGGTCGGGGTCATCCAGCACGACGCGTCCTTCCTCTTCGACCCGACCTACGAGGCCTCGGACAGGCGGCTCCAGCATTTGCGTCCCTGCAGCCGCCAGGAGGCCTATCGCGCGGACATTACCTACGGGACGAACAACGAATTCGGGTTCGACTACCTGCGCGACAATCTGATCGTCAGCGATATTCGGCAGTGCGTCCAGCGGGAACTCAACTTCGCGATCGTCGACGAGGTCGACAGCATCCTGATCGACGAAGCCAGGACGCCGCTCATCATTTCCGGCCCGACGGACGACACGACCGACCTGTATTACCGCTGCAACGCCATCATCCCGCAGTTGCGGCCGGAACAGGACTACACGATCGAGGAAAAGACCAAGACCGCCTCCCTCACCGAAGAGGGCAACGCCCGGGTGGAAAAGCTATTGGGTGTCGACAACCTGTACGACATGTCCAACATGAACCTGGTCCACCATGTCATCAAGGCGCTTCAGGCGCACACGCTGTACCGGCGCGACGTCGAATACGTGGTCAAGGACGGCGAGGTCATCATCGTCGACGAGTTCACCGGCCGCCTGATGCCGGGCCGCCGGTGGAGCGACGGGCTGCACCAGGCCGTGGAAGCCAAGGAAGGCGTCAAGATCGCCAATGAAAACCAGACGCTCGCCTCCGTGACCTTCCAGAACTACTTCCGCATGTACAAGAAACTGGCGGGCATGACCGGCACCGCCGACACCGAGGCCTCGGAATTCGCCAAGATCTACAACCTCGATGTGAACGTCATTCCGACCAACCGCCCGAACATCCGGAAGGATTTTGCCGACGTCGTCTTCCGGACCGAACCGGAAAAATTCAACGCCATCGTCGAAGAGATCAAAGACTGTTACGCCCAGGGCCAGCCGGTGCTGGTCGGCACGATCTCCATCGAAAAATCGGAGAAGCTCTCCGGCATGCTCGGCCGCCAGGGCGTCAAACACCACGTCCTGAACGCCAAGTACCATGAACGCGAGGCGGAGATCATCGCGCAGGCCGGCCGCAAAGGGGCCGTGACCATTGCCACCAACATGGCGGGGCGCGGCACCGACATTTTGCTGGGCGGCAATCCGGACTTCCTGTTCAAGCAGTTGCTGTATCAGGAAGAAGGCATCCCCGAAGACCGCCGCCAAGCGGTCTTCGAACAGATCAAGGCCGACTGCGAGAAAAACAAGGCCGAGGTGGTGGCAGCGGGCGGATTGCACATCCTCGGCACGGAGCGGCACGAAAGCCGCCGGATCGACAATCAGCTCCGCGGCCGAGCCGGCCGGCAGGGCGACCCGGGCTCCTCACGGTTCTATTTGTCCCTGCAAGATGACCTGATGCGGATTTTCGCTTCCGAGCGCGTGTCCAACCTGATGCTCAAACTCGGGATGGAAGAAGGGGTGCCGATCGAACACGGCATGGTCACCCGCGCCATCGAAAACGCGCAGAAAAAGGTCGAAGCGCACAATTTCGAGATTCGGAAACAGCTGCTCGAATACGACGACGTGATGAACAAGCAGCGGGAGATCATCTATCAGCACCGCCGCGCGGTCTTCACCAGCCAGGACATCTCGGGCGAAGTACGCGACATGATGAGCAACGTCGTCGCGAACTTCATCAACGTCTGCTGCCCCGAAGAGCAGTACCCGGAAGAATGGGATTTCAAGGGCCTGGCGGAGTCCATCCACGGCCAGTTCGGCGTCGATATCGCCGAGGGCCATCCAGGCGGACTGGACGGCTTGAAAGAAATGGGGCGCGATGCCCTCGTGCAAGACCTGCAACATGCCGTACAGCAGGCATACGCCGCCAAGGAGCGGGATATCCCCGCGGAGATTCTGCGGCAACTCGAAAAACTCATTCTCCTGCAGGTCATCGACCACCACTGGAAGGAACACCTCCTGGGGATGGACCATCTGCGTGACGGCATCGGCCTGCGCGGCTACGGGCAAAAGGACCCGTTGATCGAATACAAGCGCGAAGGCTTCGACATGTTCTCGCGCCTCATGGAACGTATCCAATCCGACACGCTGGAGCGCCTCTTCCGCATCCAGGAAGTTCGGCAGATGGAAGCGCCGCCTCCACCCCCGCCGCCGCAGCCGGCCCAACCACAGGCTCAGGCCCCAACGGCGCCGCCGCCTCAACCAACGCAGCCGATCCCGCCGCCCTTGTTCCCGCAAGCACGCCCCCCGCGCATGGTGCTGAGCCATGGCGACGAAACCATCTCGACTCCAGCCGGATCGAAGGTGGACGCCGACAAGGTGGGGCGCAATGACCCCTGCCCCTGCGGGAGCGGGAAAAAATACAAGAAGTGCCACGGGGCGTAGCCGGCAGGCCCGCGAGTCTGCGCGGCGCCACCGCCTCGGTTCGACCGTTCTACCCCCTCTCACTGCCCAGCACCGAAACGTGTTCCTTCTGGCTTAGGTCGAACGGAACATCGACCAGTCGGCACGGTGGGCTCGCGCAAAACGCAGTTGCTCGGGAAGAACGGTGCCCGAGCCTCGACGATCTGCGCAGGCGAAATCGCGGGCCTTCTTGAGGAAGGGATCAGAAGGAGGAGATCCAGCAAGTCCCGCTCGTTTGACCAAGAGCGCCGGTCGCGTCGGAGCAATTACAGAGTAATGAATGCAGAGCCTCCCAGACGTTGATCGCTCGCTCACCCAACCTCGCCAATACGCAGCTCCGCAGCCCGATGGAGAACGTTCCCAACATTGAACGGGTGGACCGACGGCCCCCTGCCACCCGCAGGTGAGAGACCGCTCTCGCGCAGGTTCAGCATTAAGGCGATCCCCGACGTGACCGCCATGAAGACCTCGATCGTGGCGGCGGGGTTCTGTGTTCCTCCTCTCCCGTGCGATTGCCCCTGCTGATCCTCTCCGTCCAGCGACCATGCTGACTTGCGTCCCTCGGCACCTTGGGGATGCCTGCCGACACCGGCCTCTCGCCGAAACCGTCGATCGACGTGGGTCTGAAAGCCATCAGGGCGCGATCATGTTTCACGGTGCACATGTGCACGCCTGCTGATTCTTCCTCACCTCGTCTCTGGGCCAGATGTGCCACGGTTTTCTGCCCCGTTCGCATTGACTTCACAACCACTTCGCCGTTACTCTAGGGCCCTTTTTCCTGCGAGTTTTGGGGAAGGGATTGGTGTCACCTGTAACGGCACAAGACAGGCGACCAGAGGCGTGCTGTAGCACGAGTCCAGGAGCACCGGAACTGTTGGCGATTCTCCAGGAGGAGATTGCCGCACACGGCCCTGTGACCTACGCGCGCTTCATGGAGCTGGCCCTCTACCACCCAGTGTGGGGCTATTACACGCGTCCGGTCGATCAGGACGAGCGGCCCCGTATTGGCCCTTCCGGCGACTTCTACACCAGTGCGGACGTGCATCCCGGGCTCGGCTGGGCCCTGGCCGCGCAAATCGAACAGGTCGACCGCCTGCTCGAGTCCCCATCGACATTGACCGTGGTCGAAATCGGCGCCGGGAAAGGCCTGTTGGCGCGAGATATTCTGCGGGCCTGCGCGTCGCGTTTCCCCGCACTTTTCAGCCGCTTGACCTATGTGCTCATCGACCGCAGTCCGGCTCATCGAGCCGCCCAGCGCACGAACCTCGCGCCCTGGCTGGCGATCCCGAATCGTGTCCAGTGGCTGGACTCCCTGGACGCGGCACCGCCGAACAGTATCACGGGGGTGGTCCTGTCCAACGAATTGGTGGATGCGTTTCCCGTCCACCGTGTGCAGATGACGGGCGGGACCTTGGTGGAGCATCGCGTCTCGGTCCGCGACGGTCGGCTGGTGATGGCGACGGGCCCGGTCTCCACGCCGGACCTGCCGGCCTATTTCGAACGCCTGGGCCTGTCCTTGCCCGACGGCGCCATCGCCGACGTGAACCTGCACGCAATCGAGTGGATCGCGGCGGTCGCCGCCCGGCTCGCCCGAGGCCTGGTCATCACCATCGACTACGGACACACCGCGCAGGATCTCTTCGGCCCCGAACGTCCGCACGGCACGCTTCGGAGCTACGCGCGGCATCGGGTCTCCGACCGCATTCTGGACGCCGTCGGTCAGCAGGATCTGACCAGCCACGTCGACTTCACCAGCCTCGCCCAGGCGGGTCGGAGGGCGGGCCTGGCCCTTGCCGGTTTTACCAATCAAATGTGTGTGCTCGTCAGCCTGGACATCGAGTCCTATTGCGCCACCTTGCCGGAGGAATCGCCGGAATTGGTCGCCATCGCACACCTGATGCGTCCGCACGGCATGGGCACGACGTTCAAGGTCCTGTTCCAGCACAAGGGGTTGCCGCCCGGCGTTCTGGACGGTCTGCGCCATACCCCATTTTTCGAGTCCAGTTTGGACGCTCCCGCGGCCGAGCGGAGCTAGGAACCGACGATGTCGAACGAAGCGGTACCGCTGAATTACCTCCCGATCGTGCTCTTCATGATCGTGGCGCTGGCGTTCGGACTCGTGTCCTTGCTGGCCGGGTGGTTCGTCCGGCCATCCAAACCGTACAAGGCGAAATTGATCCCGTACGAGAGCGGCAGCCCGCTGTTTCAGGACGCGCGAGTCCAGTTTCCGATGCGCTACTACATCATCGCGATGCTGTTCGTGATTTTCGACATCGAGGTGGTCTTCATGATTCCCTGGGCCGTGGCCTATCAAAAACTCGGCCTCATGGGCCTGCTGGAAATGATCGTCTTCATCGCCATCTTGGTCGTCGGTTTTTGGTACGCCTGGAAAAAGGGTGCGCTGGAGTGGGACTAACACGGTAGGGGCGAGTGGTACGGAGCGAGGGACTCGGAGGATGGTCCACCTGACACCCTCCCCCTGTCCCCTCACGCGAGGCAACCATGAGCATGCTGGAACGGCAATTCGAGCCGAATATCATTACGACGAACATCGACGCCCTGGTCGGATGGGCGCGGAAATCCGCGCTCTGGCCGATGACGTTCGGGCTGGCCTGCTGCGCCATTGAAATGATCGCGGCGGTCTCGTCCCGCTACGATATCGACCGCTTCGGCGCCGGTGTGTTTCGCGCGTCACCCCGTCAGTCCGATTTGATGATCGTGGCCGGTACCGTGACCCGGAAGATGGCGCCGGTCATTCGGCGCATCTACGATCAGATGCCCGAGCCGCGCTACGTCATGTCGATGGGGTCGTGCGCGACATCCGGCAATCACTACAACAGCTACAGCGTCGTGCAGGGAGTGGATCAAATCGTGCCGGTCGACGTCTACGTGCCGGGCTGCCCGCCGCGTCCGGAAGCGTTGTTGGACGGACTCTTGAAATTGCAGGAAAAAATTCAGCGCGAGAAGGTGTTCGTGAAATAGCTCGTCAGGCGTGTGACCTGAGCGGCAAGGCGATGCCGGGTGACCAGGGACACACCCCGGACCGTTTCCCTGGTCAATTCATGTTCCGGTTGATGTTATGCATCCCGTACTCGAACGATTGAAAAGCCAATTTCCCGACGCCGTCCTGAGCGTCCACGAGGACACTCAGCGTGGCGAACTGAGCGCGCAGGTGCTGGCCGCCCGCATGGGGGAGATCGCCCGCTTCCTGCACGACGACCCGGCCTTGGCGTTCGACCATATTACCGACGTCTGTTCAGTCGACTATCCGGATGCGCCGGAACGCTTCGAGGTGGTCTATCAATTGCTCTCCCTTCCCCATCGCCAGCGCCTGCGCGTGAAGACCCGCGTCCCTGAAGACCGGCCGTCGCTGCCGACCGTCACCGGCACCTGGCGCGGAGCGGAATTCATGGAGCGGGAGGTGTACGACCTCATGGGCATCCGGTTCGAAGGTCATCCGGACCTGCGGCGGATTCTCATGCCGGAAGATTTCGACGAAGGCTACCCGCTCCGGAAGGACTTCCCGGCGGAGGGCCGCGGGTGGCGGGGCACCTTCCCGTTCATTCCCCGACTCGACGAACCGGCGACGGAGCTCTCGCAGGAAATTTCCGAGGCCGAGAAGGTACCCTTTCGTGCGGACTCGGAATCGCCGCCGGCCCCCTCCGCCCGGCGGCAGGAAGAACTCCTGCTCAACATGGGCCCGCAGCACCCCAGCACCCACGGGGTCTTGCGCGTCGTGCTGGAGCTGGACGGCGAGCGGATCGTGAAGGCCACCCCCGACCTGGGCTACCTGCACCGAGGTGTCGAAAAGCTGGCCGAAGGCCTCCACTATATGCAGGTCATCCCGCACACGGACCGGCTCGACTACGTCTGCTCGATGACCAACAACTATGCCTACGTGCGGGCGGTCGAAAAACTGGTCGGCCTCAAGGTTCCCGAACGAGCCGAATACGTTCGGACCATCGTCGCGGAAACCCAGCGCATCATCGGCCACCTGTTTTGGCTCGGCACCCAGGCCCTCGACATCGGCGCGATGACCGTCTTCTTCTGGACCTTCCGCGAACGCGAGGTATTGCTGGACCTCTTCGAGAAACTGTGCGGAGCCCGGCTGACGCTCAATTATTTCCGGATCGGCGGGGTGGACAGCGACTTCACCCCCGACCTGGTCGTGCGGCTGAAAGCGTTCCTCGATACGTTCTACGAGCACATCGCCGAATACGACAGTCTGATCATGAACAACCGTATCTGGCTCGGCCGCACCAAAGATGTGGCCGTGATCTCCGCGGAGGACGCCATCAATTTCGGCCTCACCGGCCCGACGCTGCGCGGCTCCGGAGTGGACTACGACGTCCGGAAATATGAACCCTACGGCGCCTACGACAAGGTCGACTGGGAAGTCCCCGTGGGGAAAAACGGCGACACCTACGACCGGTACTGGATCCGCATGGAGGAAATGCGCCAGAGCTGCCGCATCATCCGGCAGTGCCTGGACCAACTGCCGCAAGGGCCCATCATGGCGGATGCGCCCAAGGTGATTCCGCCGCCCAAGCCGCACATCATGCGGGACATGGAAAGCCTGATTCACCATTTCATCATCTTTACGCAGGGCTTCAAGCCGCCCAAAGGCGAAACGTATTGCGCGACGGAAGTCCCGAAGGGCGAACTGGGCTTTTTCCTCGTCAGCGACGGGAGCCCCCGACCCTACCGGATGAAGATTCGGGCTCCGTCGTTTATCCATATGGGCGCGTTCGACCACATGGCGCGGGGCTACTTGATTTCGGACATCATCACGATCTTCGGGACGTACGACATCGTGATGGGCGAATGCGATCGGTGATCGACCGGCCATGAGCGCGAAGGGTCAGAAGGGCAAACGGGTGCGGGTTCCTTCCACCGCCCTTCCCCGCTCGCCCTGGAGGTCGCACGAAGGATTCAGATAAGGCCGACACATGTTGCGACAGAAGCACGGGAAAGAAATCGACGACATCTTGAGCCGCTACCCGGTGAAACGATCCGCCCTGTTGCCGCTCCTGTATTTGGCGCAGGCAGAGGAAGGGTACGTCTCGGAAGCCGCGATGAAAGAGATCGCGGGCATCCTGCAGCTCACCCCTCCGCAGGTGTACGAAACGGTGACGTTCTACACCCTGCTGAATCTGAAGCCGGTGGGCACGTTTCACATTCAGGTGTGCAAGTCGTTGATGTGCGCGCTCGTCGGCTCCGACACGGTGCTGGGGTGGATGAAAGCGAAGCTTGGCATCGGCCCGGGGGAAACGACCGCCGACAAGCTGTTCAGTGTCAGCGCCGTCGAATGCCTCGGCGCCTGCGGCACGGGGCCCATGATGCAGATCAACGAGGATTATTACGAGCGGCTCACCGAAGAGAAGGTCGATCGTATTGTGGCCGACCTCAAACGGGACGGGACCTGCCCGCTGAAGAGCGGGCCGTTCATGTGGCCGCTTCCGGTGAATGGCAAAGAATGAGGGGTGACACGCGGGGGGAGGCCATGACGCGTCCGGGCCTGTCGCCCCTCCCTGGCGTTGCGCTCCGTTTCCCTCACGGTCAGTAGACGATATGGCGACGCACGAACTTGTGCTTCTGAAGAACATGATGCAGCCGGGATACACCGGCTCGCTCTCGGACTATGAAGCGGCCAGCGGGTATCAAGCCCTGCGCAAGGTGTTAGGCAAAATCGCGCCGGCCGACGTAACCGCCACCGTCACCAAGTCGGGCCTGCGCGGGCGGGGTGGCGCCGGATTCCCGACGGGGATCAAATGGGGCTTCCTCCCGAAGGACTACCGGGGTCCGAAGTACCTCTGCTGCAACGCCGACGAAAGCGAGCCCGGCACCTTCAAAGATCGCCAGCTCATGGAGCGGGACCCCCACCAGGTTCTCGAGGGGATGGCCATCGCCTGTTACGCCATCGGCTGTGAAACGGCCTACATTTATATCCGCGGCGAATTTACCTTGGGCGCCAAGATCCTGAACCGAGCCATTCAGGAGGCCCGCGCCGCAGGGCACTTGGGGAAGAACATCTACGGCAGCGGGGTCTCCATCGACATTCACGTGCATCGTGGCGCCGGCGCCTACATCTGCGGAGAGGAGACGGCGCTGCTGGAGTCGCTGGAAGGCAAGCGGGGCTTGCCTCGGGTGAAACCGCCCTTTCCGGCCACGCATGGGCTGTATGGCAAACCGACCGTGGTCAACAACGTGGAGACACTGGCGAACCTGCCGCACATTCTCAACCGAGGCCCCGAGTGGTTCGCCTCCATCGGCTCGCCGCCCAAGAGCACGGGCACCCGGGTATTCTGCGTCAGCGGCCACGTGAAACGTCCCGGGAATTACGAAGTCCCGATGGGCATCACCGCCCGCGCACTGATTTTCGAGCACGCCGGGGGAATGCGCTCGGACAAGCCCATGAAGGCCTTCATTCCCGGCGGCGCCTCGGCTCCGTTCTTGACACCCGACCATTTGGACGTGAAGCTCGATTTCGAGTCGGTCGCGCAGGCGGGGTCCATGTTGGGATCGGGCGGCGTCACGGTGATGGAGGAAGGCACGAGTATGGTGTGGGCCGCCTTGCGTCTGATGGAGTTTTTTCATCATGAGTCCTGCGGCAAGTGCAGCCCCTGCCGGGAAGGCAGCTCCTGGCTGACCCAGACATTGAGACGCATTCTGGCGAAACAGGGCCGGCCGGAGGACCTTGAAACCCTGGTCGATCTATGCAAGAACATCGCGGGCCGAACCGTCTGCGCATTCGGGGATGCCGAGGTGTCCCCGATCCTGAGCACGTTGAAGTATTGGCGGCCCGAATACGAAGAATTGATTCGCGCGTCCACTGCCCGGTCCGGGAAAGAACTGCCGATGACGGCGGCACGGCACTAGCAAGCCGCGACCGTGGGGAGAGGCTGAATTTCAGACACTCGATGGCACCGACGACGACAGAGATGGTCAGCTTGACCATCGACGGGCAGATCGTCAGCGTTCCGAAAGGCACGCTCGTGATCGAAGCCGCGCGCCGCGTGGGGGTGATGATCCCCCATTTCTGCTATCACCCCAAGCTGAAACCGGACGCGAACTGCCGCATGTGCCTGGTCGAAGTCGAAAAGATGCCCAAGCTGCAGACCGCCTGCAGCACGCCAGTGGCCGAAGGCATGGCCGTGCGAACCGCCACCACCGTGGTCAACAACGCCCACAAATCGGTGCTCGAGTTCATCCTGGCGAACCATCCGCTCGATTGCCCGGTGTGCGACCAGGGCGGCCGCTGCGATTTGCAGGACTTTTCGCACGAATACACGCCTACGACTAGCCGCTTCGTCGAGATCAAGCGGGTTTTTCAAAAAGAATACTTCAGCCCCTTGATCGAAACGCAGATGAACCGGTGCGTGCAATGCCTGCGGTGCGTGCGCTATTGCGACGAAGTGATGGACGTCAAGGCCCTGGCCCCGGTCGGCCGCGGAACGATGACGGAAATCAAACACTTTACCGCCCACCCCTTGGACTGCGAGTTTTGCGGGGGCTGTGTTCAGATTTGCCCAGTCGGCGCCATTACCAGCCGGCTCTCCATGTACGAGTATCGGCCGTGGATGTTGAAGCGGGCCGATACCATCTGCACCTACTGCGGGGACGGCTGCCAGATCACGCTGCAGACCAAGAACCAGCAGTTGATCGAAGCCAATTCGGCGCAGGGAGCCGGCCGCAACAACGGCGACCTCTGCGCCAAGGGCTTTTTCGGTTACCATGTGTCCGCCCATCCGGACCGTCTGACCCACCCGCTCATCCGGCAGGAAGGGCGTCTGGTGCAGGCCACCTGGGAAGAGGCCTTGGAATACGTGGCCGAAGCGGCCGTACGACTCAAGCTGGCCCACGGGGCCGGCGCCTTCGCGGGCATCATCGGCGCACGCTGCACCAATGAAGACCTGTATGTGTTCCAGAAATTCCTGCGGCTGGCCATCGGCACCAACAAGATCGACAGCAGCCCGCGTTATGGCCTGATCAACGGCGTGCGCGCCCTCGCTCGCGTGTTGGGCACAGTCCGGTGGACGGTCTCCTTTGACGACATCGTTGGCGCCGATACCATCCTCCTGGTCGGCACGAACCTGACGGAAGCGAACCCCATCACGGCCCTGAAGGTGAAGGAAGCGGTCAAGAAGCGGGGGGCCGCGCTGTTGACGGTCGAAACGTTGCAACCGGCGGTCGGCACCCTCAGTAATATCGCCAATCTGTCGACACATCATATTTGCGCGACACCGGACCAGTTCCGCGCCGTCATTCTCGGCCTGTTGAAAGCGGTCGTGGAACAGGGCGGCCAAGGAGAAGCCGGTCGGCTCGACCCGCGGCTGGCACAAGACGCGCCGGCGTACCTTCGGGCGCTCACGGATGGCCTCTCCGCCCTCGCATGGCCGTCGATCGAGGCGGCCTCCGGCGTCACCGCGTCCGCCATGCACGCGCTGGCCACGGCCTGGCTTCGCGGCTCCCGATCCGTCATCGTGATCGGCCAAGGCCTGCTCCGCCACCCCGACGGATACGCTTCCGCCATGACCCTGCTGGATCTGATGCTGCTGCTTGGCCGTCATGACCGGCCGGGCTGCGGGCTCGCTCCGCTGGCCGAGGAAAACAATGAACAGGGCGCGATCGAACTCGGGACGGTGACGGAATTCCTGCCGGGCTCCTGCGATCTCGCCAATACCGCCGCCCGCGCGCGGCTGGCCAAGCACTGGGGTGAGGAACTCCCGACGGGCGAGGGCGCCACACAAATCGATATCCTGGAGCAGGCCCGCGCCGGGAAGGTCAAGGCGCTGTTCGTGGTGGGGGAAAACCCTGGCGGTTCGTTGCCGCCGAGCGTGCAGGTTCGGCAGGCCCTTCAATCGCTGGACCTGCTGGTCTGCCAAGAGCTCTTCCTGACCGAGACCGCCGCGATGGCCCATGTCGTCTTTCCGGCCTGTTCGTACGCCGAAAAGGACGGCTCCTTCACCAACACCGAAGGCCATGTGCAGCGCGTGCGGCAGGCCGTCAATCCGCTCGGCGAAACCCGCCCGGACTGGGAGATTGTCTCGACGCTTTCCGGGTTGATGGGGTATCCGCTTGAATACGCGGATGCGCAGGAAATTCTGAAAGAAATCCGCGCCCTGATCCCGGGATACGGCTTGCTCGGCCCGGCGCCCGTCTCGGCCAAGCCGGATGCCGCCGTGGTCGCCCGGTATCTGACGGACGGATATGCATCCGACCTGACGGCGCGGTTGAGCCTCGGCCCCAAGCCGGAGCACCGGGGGGAACGGCTGCTGTTGTGCCTGGAGCAAAGCCTCTTTCATTCGGGCAAGTTCTCGACCCGCGCCAAGGGGCTGTTGCAGGTGCAAGCGACAGGTACCCTGCTGCTCAATCCGGCCGATGCCGCCGCACGCGGTCTCGCCGACGGAGACCGGGTACGCGTCTGGAACGAGCGCGGCACCTTCACGACCACGGTTGCCGTGCAAGACCGTATTCCCGCCGGGGTGGCGCGCTTCCCCGAGCATTTCGATTCCGAGATCAAGACAGTGCTGACATGCGTGGTGGATCCGCTCACACGCGTGCCGGCGTCTCGCCAGACGCTGGTGCAGGTCGAAAAGGAGACTCGTCGTGACTGAACTGGGAGTGAAACTGGCGTTTGCGTTGGGTCAGATCGCCGCCGTCCTGGGGGTGGTGCTGCTGACCGTCATGGCTCTCACGCTGGCCGAACGAAAAGTCCTGGGGTGGATGCAGGACCGCATGGGCCCGATGGAAGTCGGCCCCTATGGCATCTTGCAGCCTATCGCCGACGGCCTGAAGCTGTTCTTCAAGGAAGACATCATCCCGGCCGGCGCCAACAAACTGATGTTCAGCCTGGCGCCGATCCTGGCGCTGGTTCCCGCCTTGATCGGCTTCGCGGTCATCCCCTTCGGTCCGTCGCAGACCGTGGAGCTGTTCGGGCACCAGTTCAAGCCGTTCGTGATCAGCGACATCAACATCGGCATCCTCTACATCCTGGCGTTCGCCTCGATCGGCGCCTACGGCATCATCCTCGGCGGCTGGGCCTCGAACAGCAAGTATTCCCTGCTGGGCGGGCTGCGCTCGGCGGCCCAGGTCATCAGCTATGAATTGAACGTCGGACTCGCCATCGTGGGCGTCCTGCTGTTGTCCGGCTCCTTGAGCCTGGTCAAAATAACCGAGGCGCAAAGCGGCTGGTTCTGGAACTGGTTCGTCATCGCCTGGCCCGCGCCGCAGTTGCTGGCCTTCGTCGTCTACGTCATTTCGTCCGTGGCCGAAACCAACCGCGTCCCGTTCGACTTGCCCGAAGCGGAGAGCGAACTCGTCGCCGGCTTCTTCACCGAATACAGCGGCATGCGTTTCGCCTTCTTCTTCCTGGCCGAGTACGCGAACATGATTCTGGTGTCGTGCATCGCCGCGATCCTGTTCCTGGGCGGATGGAACGCGCCCTATCCCGGCACGATTTTGCCCGTCAGCATCGGCTGGATCGAAAATATCGCGTGGTTCACCGTCAAGGTGTACTTCTTCCTGTTCCTCTTCTTTTGGCTCCGTGCCACGTTGCCGCGCCTGCGCTACGACCAATTGATGCGCTTCGGCTGGAAGGTCATGCTGCCGATCGCGCTGGGCAATGTGGTGGTGACCGCGATCGCCGCGTATTTCTTTCCCCCGACGCCGTGAGGATGTGATGCAATCGGCTGTGCTCGATCATCGTCGGTCCCCCCTCACCCGGCTCCGCGCCTGGGTGAAGACCATTACGTTCTACGAACTGTTGGTCGGGATGAAGGCGACGATGAAGCACTTTCTCAACTACCGGCCCATCACGCTCCAGTATCCGCATGAGAAGCGCACGCTCCCGGACAGTTACCGGGGGATGTTGTCGCTGCTGCGATACGACGACGGAACGGAAAAGTGCGTCGGCTGCGATTTGTGCGAAGCCGCCTGCCCGTCCCGCGTCATTCGGGTCGTGAGCGGCGAAGTGCCCGGCGAGCCGACCAAACGGTACGCCAAGGAGTATTACATGGATATGACCCGCTGCCTGTTCTGCGGGCTCTGCGTGGAGGCCTGTCCCGTGGATGCCTTGGGCATGACGCGGGAATTCGAATGGGCCGTCTACGATAAACGCGATCTGCACTTGAACAAGCAGCAACTCCTCGCCATCGGCGACCGGTCCTACCCGGTGAGAGAGAAGCGGCTGGAACTGCAGCATCCCAACACGGCGTTCTTTAACGTCGCGTTTCAGCACGTGCCGCAAAAGCCGGATTAGCCGGCTGGTGCGCCCGCCGCTCGCTCCCTGCCTGCATTGAGCGACCAACGGCACCCTGCCCGACAGGGAGTGGACGGGCGTCAGAGTGGGAACGTCGGCGCCCCGCCGGAAGGGGCGGCCGAGCAAAGGATGTGGGTGTGAACTATTTGGTGTTCTTCTATCTGGCCGGAGTGATCGTCGCCACGGGGGCGCTCGTGGTATTGCTCCGCAATCCCATTTACTGCGCGCTCTCGTTGCTCGTGCTCTTTTTCCACGTGGCCGGCTTGTATGTCACGCTCCACGCCGAATTTCTGGCCGCAGTGCAGATCCTCGTCTACGCCGGAGCGATCCTCGTGCTCTACCTCTTCGTCGTCATGCTCTTGAACGTGAAGGCCGAGGACCGTTTCCATGCGCAATGGCCGGTGGCGGCTTTTCTGGGCGCCACGGTGCTGACCGAGACCCTCTTGCTGGTGATCCTGCGACGGGCGCCGGAAGCGTCCCCCGCGGAATTTGCCGTGTCGTCCGCCGGCAACACGGAATCGCTCGGTGAAGCGCTGTTTACCCACTACCTGTATCCGTTCGAGATCGCGTCGCTTGTCCTGTTGGTGGCCATGATCGGGGCGATCATCCTGGCCAAACGGGACCTCCTCGTCGACCCGAACGAACCGGCAAACCGAGGATCCGCCGCCTCATGATTCCCTTGTCGTACTACGTCGTGCTGAGCGCCATCGTGTTCGCCACCGGACTGGTGGGCGTCCTGATTCGGCGCAACATCATCTTGATCCTGTTGTCGGTCGAATTGATGCTCAACGCCACCAACATCAACTTCGTGGCGTTTTCCCATTACCTGCACAATATCGCGGGGCAGGTCTTCGTCTTCTTCGCCCTCACCGTCGCCGCGGCCGAAGTGGCGGTTGGGCTCGCAATCATTATCGCCCTGTATCGGGCCAAGTCGTCGATCAACGTCGAGGACTTCAGTTTGTTGCGTTGGTGAGATGCTGTACCTGATCCTCATTCCGCTCCTGCCCTTTGCGGCCTTCGTGATCCTGGGATTGTTCGGCTCCTGGATCAAGGACCGCGCGCACCTGGTGGCGGTGCCCGCCGTGGTCACGTCCGCGCTGCTCTCCTGGCTCGTATTCGCCGAAGTCGCCGGCGGGCGCAATGTGGAGATTCCCCTCTACAATTGGCTGACCTCCGGCACCCTCAGCATCGAGCTGGGCCTCTACTTCGATCGCCTGACCGTGGCCATGCTGATCCTGGTGACGACCGTCAGCTCACTGGTCCATATCTACACCATCGGCTACATGCACGGTGAACCAGGGTATGCCCGGTTCTTCGGTTACATCGCCTTGTTTACGTTTTCGATGCTGATGTTGGTGCTGGCCAACAACTTTTTACAGCTGTTCGTCTTTTGGGAAGCGGTCGGGCTCTGCTCCTACCTGCTGATCGGACATTGGTTCGAACGACCGATCGCCTGTGCCGCCGCCACCAAGGCCTTCCTCGTCAATCGGGTGGGCGACTTCGGATTCATTCTCGGCGTGTTGCTGGTCTGGCTGACCTTCGGCAGCCTCGACTACCGAACGGTCTTTGTCGGGGCGCATGATCGGGCCGGAGACACCATCAATCTCCTTGCGGCGTTTGGCGGCACGTGGGAGGTGTCGGTGTTTACCGTCATCGGCCTCCTTCTGTTCGTGGGTGCCGTGGGGAAATCCGCGCAGGTCCCCCTGCACGTCTGGCTCCCGGACGCCATGGAGGGCCCAACGCCGATCTCTGCCTTGATTCATGCCGCCACCATGGTAACGGCCGGCGTCTTCATGGTCGCCCGCTTGTCCCCTCTGTATGACCTCTCCCCCACCGCCCTGACCGTGGTCGCCGTCGTCGGTGCCGCGACGATGGTGCTGGGGGCGACCATCGCCGTCACACAAAACGACATCAAACGTGTCGTGGCCTATTCCACGGTCAGCCAACTTGGCTACATGGTCATGGCCTGCGGACTAGGCGCCTATACCGCCGGCATGTACCACCTGCTGACCCACGGGGCCTTCAAGGCCTTGCTGTTTCTGGGCTGCGGTTCGGTGATCCTCGCGCTGCACCATGAGCAGGACATTCGCCATATGGGCGGGCTCAGAGACAAGCTGCCGATCACCTATTGGACCTTCCTTATTGGCTCGCTGGCCTTGGCGGGGTTTCCGCTCACTTCCGGATTTTTCAGCAAAGATGAGCTGTTGGTCTCGGCCTGGTCGAGCGGCCCCCTCGGACACGTGCTGACCCTCTTGGGCTTGCTCACCGCTCTGATGACCGCGTTCTACAGCTTCCGCCTGGTGTTCGTGACGTTCTGGGGAACCAGCCGGATGGATCCGCACCATGCCGGGCACGTGCACGAACCGGAAGGCACGGTCACGATGCCCTTGATCGTGCTGGCGGTCCTCAGCATCGCAGCCGGCTACATCGGCATTCCGGAGTTTCTCGCTCCGGTGTTCGCCGCTCATGAGGAAACGGTGCACCACGGACCTGCGGCCTACGGCATCATGATCGCCGCCACGCTCGCCGGACTGGCGGGAATCGCCGGCGCCTACTATTGCTACGTGGCCCACCCCGCGCTGCCCGATCGTCTGGCGCAGCAATGGCACCGGCTGTATCAGGGGTCTTTGAACAAGTGGTATGTCGACGAAGCCTATGACCATGCCCTGGTCCGCCCCACCATGACGCTGGCGACTCAACTCTGGAAGCGTATGGACGTGGCCATCATCGACGGGATCGTCAACCGCGTGGCGCGGGCCATCGGATTCGGCGGCTGGGTGTTGCGACTCTTCCAGACCGGCCATCTCCAGCATTATGCCCTGGGGATGACGCTGGGAACGGCCGTGATCATGGTCCTCTATTGGTTGTTCTGACGATGAGAAACGGCGCATGACGAGTCTTCCCTGGCTGACATTCCTGATCGTGATCCCGGTCATCGGCTCCGCGGTCTTGGTGTTCGTCAAGGAGGCGCACGTCCGCTGGACGGCGCTTGCCTGCACCTGCCTCGAATTTCTGGTCTCGTTGCCGCTTTGGTTCGGGTTCGATGCCAGCAGCAGTGCCATGCAGTTCACCGAAGTCGCCCGGTGGATTCCCTCGCCGCCTATCTATTACCGACTAGGCGTCGACGGCATCAGCCTGCCGCTCGTGCTCATGACCACCTTCCTGATGCCGCTGTGCGTCATGGGGTCGTGGCGGTCCGTGCATACGCGAGTCCGCGGGTTCATGGCCTCCCTGCTCATCACGGAGGGGGCCACCATCGGAGTCTTCGTGGCGTTGGATTTCGTCTTGTTCTACGTCTTCTGGGAAGCGGTGCTCATCCCCATGTACCTGCTCATCGGCGTCTGGGGCGGCCCCAACCGGCTCTACGCGGCGATCAAGTTCTTCCTGTATACGTTGGCCGGGAGCGTCCTCCTTCTGATCGCCATCCTGGTGCTCTATTTCCAGAGCGGGCAGACGTTCGACATCCTCTCCCTGGGTGGTTCCCAGTTGTCGCCGACCCTGCAAAACTGGCTCTTCTGGGCCTTCTTTGCCGCCTTCGCGGTAAAGGTGCCGATGTGGCCCTTCCACACCTGGCTGCCGGACGCCCACGTCGAGGCGCCCACGGCCGGGAGCGTGCTGCTGGCCAGCGTCCTGTTGAAAATGGGCACATACGGATTCCTGCGCTTGAGCCTGCCGCTGCTCCCCGACGCCAGCTACCACTTCGCCAATGTGATGATCGCCCTGTCGCTGGTGGCGATCGTCTACGGCGCCTATATGGCCTTGGCCCAATCGGACCTGAAGAAACTTATCGCCTATTCGAGCGTCAGCCACATGGGATTCGTGACATTGGGTCTGTTCACCTTCACTCAACAGGGGATCGAAGGCGCCGTACTGCAGATGGTGAACCATGGCATCACGACGGGAGCCCTGTTTCTGTGCGTCGGGGCCATCTACGAGCGTACCCATAGCCGTCTCATTGCCGACAACGCGGGGCTGGCCGGCCCGATGCCGCGGTACGCCACGTTTCTCGTGATCTTTGCGCTCTCCTCCCTCGGCCTTCCGGGCACGAACAGTTTTGCCGGAGAGTTTCTCGTCCTCGTCGGCACCTTCGTCTGGAGCAAGCTGGCCACGGGCGTGGCGGCCCTGGGGGTCATTTTGGCCGCCGCCTATATCCTTTATATGGTCCAGCGCGTGGCGTTCGGCCCGGCCAAGCCCGACCACCATCTGCACGACCTCGGGTTGCGCGAAATGCTCGTGATGATTCCGTTGGTGATCCTGGTGTTCGGGATCGGATTCGTTCCGAACCTGGTCCTCGCCCCCATGCATCAGAGTGTCGCCCACGTGTTGGAAGCGAAACCCGGCGGCAAGGGCCGGGAGGCCCAGCCCCCCCAACATGCGCAGACCTCGCCGACGGGGCCGCGCCCTGCGCTCGTGCACATGTCGGGGGTGACCCACCAGCCCAGTCACGACCACCAGCAGAGGGAGTCGTACTAGCCATGGCCTGGTCCGATCTCGCCGCGGTCCTCCCGGAACTGTTGGTAATTGCGGCGGCCTGCCTGATTCTCGTGCTCGATCCCGTCACCTCCGCCCCTCGGAAGGATGGATTGGCCTGGGTTGGTCTGGCGACGCTCGCCATCTGCTGCGGGCTGACGGCCGCCCACATGGATGGGCGCACCCTCGCGTTCGGCGGCCTGGTCATCATCGATGGGTATGCAGGCTTTTGGAAACTCCTGCTTTACCTTGTCACCGGACTGACGATCCTCCTCTCGCTGGCCTATTTGAAGGAGGAACGCATCATCCTCGGGGAATATTACGGGTTCCTCCTCCTCTCCCTGAGCGGCATGATGGTGATGGTGTCGGCGGCGGATTTGCTGACCATGTACCTCGGCATGGAGCTGATGTCCCTCTCGCTCTACATCCTGGCCGGCACCAAACGCTACGAGTCCCGTTCCCTGGAAGCCGCCGCCAAGTACTTCGTGCTGGGGGCGTTTTCCTCCGGGATCCTCCTCTACGGGATTTCGCTCCTGTTCGGAGCGACCGGAAGCACGACGCTCGACGGCATTGCCGCCGCCGTGAGTGCCGGCGGTCTCCAGGATCCGATGTTGGTCCTGGCCATGATCCTGATGTTGGTCGGATTCGGATTCAAGATCGCCGCGGTCCCCTTTCACATGTGGACCCCGGATGTGTACGAAGGCTCCCCGACCGCCGTCACGGCCTTCATGGCCGTTGCCAGCAAGGCGGCCAGTTTCGCGGCGTTCCTCCGGGTCTTTGTCGAAGGATTGGGCGGCCTGAAGAGTAACTGGGTCAACCTCCTCCTGATCATCTGCCTGGCCACCCTCGCGATCGGCAACCTGGTGGCCTTGGTGCAGACCAACGTCAAGCGATTGTTGGCCTATTCCAGCATCGCCCATGCGGGTTACGCCTTAGTCGGCGTCGTCGCGATCGGCACCACGACCGGCACCGCCGATACGGCGCAAGGGATCGCGAGTGTCATGCTCTATCTCGCGATATATGCCTTCATGACAATGGGGGCCTTTGCCATCGTGGGCCTCCTGCGCCGAAACGGCTTGGAGAGCGAGGACTTGGACTCCTTTGCCGGCCTGGCCAAGCGGGAGCCCGTGGCCGCATTCCTCATGATGATCTTCATGGTCTCGCTGGCCGGCTTGCCGCCCACGGCCGGATTTGTCGGCAAGCTCTATCTCTTCCTGGCCGCCGTCCATGCCGGGCTCACCTGGTTGGCGGTGATCGCCGTCCTGTTCGCCGCGATTTCCGCCTACTATTACCTGCGGGTGGTCATGGCCATGTATATGCGGGAACCCGAACCACACGGGGGAGGGGTAGCGGTTTTGGCTCCCTCGCCGGCCCTGACCATCGTGTTAACATGCGCCACCGCCGGGGTGATCGCCCTTGGCCTGTTCCCCGGGCCTCTGGTGTCTCTGGCCACCCAGGCGATGCTCTCCCTTCGGTAACCCGCGGATTTCAAGGCTCCCTCACGACCCCACCCGGTGGCCTTCTTCGCCGCCCCGAGGCCCGGTGGGCGCATTTCCCCTTTTCCTGGTCGCAGGTGTCCGGCCAGGCTACAATTTCCCATTCTGGCAGACGTCTCAACCCGGACATCGGCAACCTCCCATGGACCAAGACCTCTTCGCACTGATCGGCGCCATTGCCGGCTTCGTAGCCACCATTTTCAGCATCATCGACAAACTTGAAGATTGGGCTCAGCGCGCCCGAAAACGCACCTTGGCTGCGGCCGACCCCTCCGCTATTCAGAACGAAGAGGACGAAGACGACGAGGAAGCGGATCAGGACGTCCCTAATCCAAAACCCCGCGTGTCCCGAGGACGCCGCCGGCGCTGGTGGACGATTCACTGGCCCGCCTGGTTAGGGCCGGCCCCGGCCTACCTCATTCCCCAAGAATTGGCCATCATCTGCGGAGCGGGTATGCTCCTCAATTCCGTGGGGCTGCTCGTCAGCGTCCGGTTGGAGAGCCCACTCTTTCTCGACATGGTGGGCACGGCCTTCGCGGCCTTTCTCCTGGGTCCCTGGTGGGGTGCCGCGACCGCCCTGCTGACGAACGGGCTCGTCAACTGGCTGCTCTTCCCCCACCACCACCCCGACTTGCTGATATTCCCGTGGGCGCTCGTCAACATGGCGGGCGCCTTCTATTGGGGCCTCTTGGCTCGAACGGATTGGTTCCGGCGCTACCTCCGGACCGGCCATACCTCCGTCATGTCGCACGTCCGATTCCTCCTGGTCTGCGGAGCCCTCGGCGCGGCGGTGCTGAGTCTGCCCGGTGCGATCATCCAATCGGTCGTCGCTCAGGGCACCACGGTGACGCTCAATCCAACCATCGTGGAGGGGCTGCAGCAACTCCTGACCGAGACCCAACGCATGGCGGCCACGCAATGGGGCCTCGTGTTGGGAGGAGCGTCCGCGGACGGCCTCGGCTCATGGCTCCTGCCCTGGCTGCATGCCTGCTTGCTGTATCTGCCCGACAAGATCGTCAGCGTAGCGATCGCCATGACGATCCTGAAACGTGGCTTTCCCATTTTCGAAGAGGAACTGCTGGCGGGCAGAGACGCGGAATCGCGCCCCGCGGATAACCGGTTGGCGCCACTATTCCTTGGATTGCTGTATATGCCGGTCTTTGCCGTGCTGATTTCTTCGGAGGCCTATCTAGCCGAGATCTACTGGCCCCTGTGGGGCGCACCGTGGGTGCTGATCATAGGAGGCTATTTCTGGCTGCGACGGCATGGGCCAGCCGAAGAGGCCCTCCGGGCTGCCCGCATCGACCGCGCCGCCCGCTACCAGGAGGAGCGCCGACCCTTCGCAACACACCCAGCCACCGGTTTCTGCCAACGGCTGACCGTCGGCTGGCTGATGGCCTGCGCCGTCGTCGCGCTGTTCATGCCGGTCATGCTGGAGGATGCGTCAGCCGTGGCCTTCAATTTCTTTGCCCTGATCTACGGCTCGATGCTGGCCATTCACCTCATCCGCGTGAGCGTCATGCAAAACATGACGGCCCAGACTCGGTCGGCGGACGACAGCTCCACGGGCATGACGCGCCGGCGCCGTTCCCAGGCTGCGTAACAGGGATCCCGGCAGACCGCGTCCCCCGGTGTGCCCGAACCGAGGGCTCGGCACGCCTACTCCCCAAGGCCAGCGCGAAGCTGCAGAAACCGCCAGATAGCCGATTGCGTCACCAGCCCGACGACCCGCTCCCCGTCCATCACCAACACGCGATCGAGATTCGACGCGCGCATCAGCTCCATCGCCCGTAGCGCCGGCTCCTCTGCCTCGACCGTCATGCCTGGCGAGAGGGGCCGCATCACGTCCTGAACGGTCCGCCAGGCCCAGAGCGACTGCGGCACGTGCTGGACATCCTCGAGTCTCACCAGGCCGACCAGGAGTTCGCCCCGCATCACGGGGAAGCTGCTGAATCCTTGCGGCAGAAAATACGCACGGACCGCGGTCTCCACCGTGAGATCCGAGGGAATCGCCACGACTGCCTGGGTCATCAGCTCCCGAACCGGTACCCTCACCAAGGCCTGCCGGATCACCGCGTGTTGGCGACTGGCCTTGGCCGTGGCAAAGAGGAACAGCCCGATCATGGCTACCCACGACCCGGTGGTGAAGAACGACTGGTACCGCGTCTCGAGCGCCGCTGACAGCATCAACCCGACGCCACAGCAGATCAGGATCACGGCCACGACCAGCCCAGCACCCGCCGACCGTTTGGTGGCCGTATCCACGTCACGGGACCAGGCCCACAGTCCTGCCCGCAACGCGCGGCCCCCGTCGAGTGGAAAGCCGGGGATCAGATTGAACAAACCGATCTGGAGGTTGACCGTCCCCACCAATCCGCCTAACACGATCATGCCACGCAGGTGCCAGGCCTCCGGCGCCGCTTCGCCCAAGCACGCGCCGCCCAACCACAATCCGGCCAACAGGAAGCTGACCAGCGGACCCGCCATCGCGATGAGAAATTCGGCTCTCGGGGTCGCCGGCTCCGTCCGCATGTGCGCCACGCCCCCGAAGACAAAGAGGGTGATACGTCCGATCGGAATGTGGTGCCGAAGCGCAACCCAACAATGGCCGAGCTCATGGAGCAGCACGGACACAAACAGCAACAGCGCCGCCACCCCACCCATGGCCCAATACCGGACATCCGATTGTCCCGGCAAAGCCGCAGGCAAGTAGTCGGTGGCCAATGTCCAGGTCACGAAGGCAAACACCAGGAGCCACGAGGCATGCACGACGATGGGAATGCCCCACAAGCGTCCGATCTCCCAGCCGCGATGTCCCCACATCTCGTCGACTCCGCTTTCTTTCCGACTCGTCGCCACCGTATCAGCCACGCGCGGGGAGCGTCAATGCAACCGGCGCCGTTCGGGCCCTTCCCGCTCGGCTCCCTGTCGCCGGACGTCCGGTTCGGGTATACTGCCGTCCATGCCGCTGGGTCGCGCGCATGGCCTTGTCTGGATCGTGCTCCTCGTGAGCGGACTCGTCCCCCTCGCCGCGTCCGCCACCGCCCAAGTCATTACGTCCGGACCACGGACCTGCCCCGGCGTCGCCTTGACCTTCGACCTCTGCCCGGTTCGCGACCCGGTGGGCTACGACGCCGCCCTGGTGGACTACCTCATGGCGAACCGGATTCCATCGACGTTTTTCATTTCGGGTCGTTGGGCCGCGAAACACAAGGCGCAAGTCAAAGCCCTTCAGGCCGTCCCCTTTTTCGAGTTGGGCACCCACGGCGATGTGCATGCGCATCTTCCGATGCACGACGAAGGCGACCAGCGCCGGGAGATCTCCCGTGCCGTCGCCCTGATGCAGACCCGGTTCGGGGTGGCGGCCCCCCTGTTTCGCCCACCCTACGGGGAATACAATGACCTGACCGTCCAGGTCGTCAAAGCCTTGGGGCTCCAATTCATTCTGTGGGACCTCGTCTCGGGCGACCCCGATCCAACGCTGAGCGCCGCCACCATGGCCGATCGCGTTCGGCGACGACTTCGCCCGGGGAGCATCATCGTCATGCACGCCAACGGGAAAGGGAAACACACGCGGGAACTGGTCCAGACCATTTCAGAGACGATGCTCGCGCAGAAACAGTTACGCCCCATGACCGTCTCGGAGCTCCTCGCATGCCAGACGCCCCAGCGTTAGCCCCCTGGTCGATCCGTCCGTTTCGGGCCAGCGATGCCCCCTTCGTGGTCGAGATCCTGACCAACTCCGATCCCTGGAAACAGCTTGGGTATGGCGCCGCTGATTTTCAGCCGCTCCTCAACCCCGTACCCGCTGGCCGCGAGCTGTATGTGATCGAGACGAAGGCACGCCCGGCCGGATTCGCCTTGCTCCGCCTCAAGTTCCTGATGGGGGACTACCTGGAGTTGTTCGCGATCGCAGAATGGGCACGGGGACACGCATTGGGGTCGCACCTGCTCGAGTACGTCGAGTCTGTCGTGTTTTCGAGAGGCACAAATCTGTTCGCATGCGTCTCCGACTTCAATCGGGCTGGCCGGCGTTTTTACGAACGCCACGGGTATCAGGAAGTCGGGCCCCTCCCGGAGCTGCTCGTCCAGGGTGCCGGGGAAATCCTGATTCGCAAAACCATCGGCCCGGCCCGCGCGCGCTGAGCGAGCGCCTCGTGCGCCGCGGGGTTGAACGGCCGGGCGGTGAGGGCGGACCCCGCACGGACAATGGGATGAACCAAGAACCGGAGCGAACATGACCGTCACCAAGCTTCTGCATACCCGCATGCGTGTGAGCGACATGGATCGCACCATCGCCTTCTACACCGGAGTGCTGGGGTTGGAGGTGATGGAACGGAAGGTGTCGCCGCGTGGGTCCCACTTGGCGTTCCTGAAAGTTCCCCATAGCGAAGAACTGATCGAGCTGTGCAGCTTCCCCGCCAGCGGCCCCGTGAAGGTCCAGGAGGATCTGGTCCATCTGGCCTTCCAAGTGGAGAATCTCGACCAGACCATCGCCGCCCTCACGGCCAAAGGCGTGACCATCACGGACGGCCCGACCCGCACGGCCGCCGGGAGCCGATTCATCTTCATCGACGCCCCGGACGGCTACGAAATCGAGCTGATCGAACGGCCACCTGGCGTCGCCCTGGTCTAGCCGGCACCCGCCAGCACGACGTCTCCTGTGTCTGCCGATTCACGGCGCAGGCACGCTTCGCTGCGGCTGACGCAGCGTCCAGGGCGACGCGCTCGGCCCGCGAGCGCGGTCGGACGCCATCGTCCCGACCGTCCGCCGCATCGGACGGTTGACGCACGCCCGACGGACCGAGTACCTTCTCCCCCCGTTTTCTCGCTCGAGACAACCGGTACCGAGGAGCCTGAGATGAAGAACGGATTTTTTAGAGGACATGGGTTGGGGAACGACTACCTGGTCGTGGATCCCGACGAATTGACGTTTCGCCTCACCGGCAAGGCCATCCGTCGCGTCTGCGACCGGAACTGGGGCGTCGGGAGCGACGGCATCCTGGCGCTGGTTCCATCCAAGAAGGCCGACTTCGGTCTTCGGATTTTCAACCCGGACGGCAGCGAGGCCGAGAAGTCAGGCAACGGCTTGCGGATCTTTGCCCGCTATCTTCATGCCACCAAGAAAGTTCGAAAGCCCCATTTTACCGTCGAGACCAAGGGGGGCCTCGTCACCTGCGACCTGCATGTCGACCGGCACGGGGACGCCAGCGCCGTCACGGTCGAGATGGGACGCGCCACCTTTGAACCGCAGGCGCTTCCCTGCACGATGGCGGTGGATGAGTTGATTCAGCAACCGATCGAGGCCGCCGGGCGCGCGCTCACTTTCACCGGTGTGAGCGTCGGAAATCCGCACTGTGTCGTCTTCAAGTCCGGCGGCGAACAGTGGACCCGGGACGAACTGCTCCACCTCGGCCCGGCGCTGGAGCACCATCCGCTGTTCCCCAAGCGCACCAACGTGCAATTGGCCGTGCCGACCGGTCCGAAAGAAATCTTCATCCTCATTTGGGAACGCGGCGCCGGGGAAACACAGGCGTCGGGCTCCTCCTCCTGCGCCGCCGCGTCCGCCGCGGTTCGGCTCGGCCTGGTCTCCAGCCCGGTGACGGTGAACATGCCCGGCGGCACCCTGGCGATCAAGGTGGGGGCGGATTACTCGCTCACCATGAAGGGGCCGGTGGCCGAGGTGGCGCGTGGTACCTTCAGCCCGTCGTTCGTGCGCGGATTGACGTAGCGGAAGCCGGCGGGAGTCTGCCCGGCCCGGCTTGCCGGTTCCGAGGCCGGGCGCGTAGAATTTCCGCATGGGCACCCCGACAGCCGCTGACGCTCCCCTCCAATCCAAACTCGACCACCTCCCGGAGCAGCCGGGGGTCTACCTGTTCAAGAACGCCGCGGGCGATATCATCTACGTCGGCAAGGCGTCGGTCCTGGCCAATCGGGTACGCTCCTACTTCCAGCGTCAGGCCGACCATTCCCCGAAGACGACCCTGCTGGTACAGCAGGCGGTGGACCTGGAAACCATCGTCACACGATCTGAGCTTGAGGCGCTCATCCTCGAAAGCAATCTCATCAAGCAGCACCGGCCACGGTTCAACGTGGTTCTGCGCGACGACAAGCAGTACCCGTACTTGCGCCTTCCCATCAAGGAGGCCTTTCCTCGCCTCTCCATCGTCCGACGGGTTCAAAAGGACGGCGCACTCTATTACGGGCCCTATACCCCCGCCGGCGCGCTGCGGGAGACCCTGAAGATCATCAAACGGGCCTTCCCGCTGGCGACCTGCACTATCGACATCGACGGCGGAGCCGATCGAGCCTGTATCGAATTCGAAATCAAGCGCTGCCTGGCGCCCTGTATCGGGAACCAAACCCGGGAGGACTATCATCGGATCGTTGATCAGGTCCGCCAGTTTCTCGAGGGACGCGACGACGAATTGTTGAACACGCTGCGCGTCCAAATGGAAGCCGCCTCGGAGCACGAAGCCTTTGAGGAAGCCGCCCGGATCCGGGACCGCTTGTTCAGTATTCAACGCACCTTGGAAAAGCAGCGTATCACGCAAACCGCCTCGGTCGACCAAGACGTGATCGGGCTGGCTCGACAAGGCACGGCCGTGGATGTGCAGTTGCTGTTTGTCCGCGGAGGCCTCCTGATCGGACGCAAAGACTATTTTTGGCCCACGGGAGCCGAGACACCCGACGAGGATCTCGTCCTGTCCACCATCGAACAGTTCTACATCAAGGACGGCCAGCCGCCGAAGCAACTCTTGCTGCCCTGCCCCCTGCCGGACAGCGCGTTATTGGAGACCTGGCTGACGGACAAACGGGGGGATGCCGTTCGCCTCCTGGCGCCTGAGCGCGGGGCCAAGCATCAATTGGTGAAACTGGCGGAAGAAAACGCCGTCGCCGCCTTGATGGAACACCTGCGCGACCAGGAGACGGATCGGCTGGCCGTGGCGGAGCTCAAGCGCCTTCTCAAGCTGGACACCCTTCCCACACGAATCGAAGGGTTCGACATCTCCAACATCCAGGGCCATCAATCGGTGGGCTCCATGGTCGTCTGGGCCGACGGGGAGATGAAGAAGGCGGACTACCGGAAATTCCGTATCAAGACCGTGGAGGGAGCGAACGACTTCGCCAGCATGCAAGAAGTGGTCATGCGGCGCTATGGCGAGACAAAAGACCTTCCCCGGCCGTCGCTGGTGCTCATCGACGGCGGACTCGGACAGCTGGCCGCGGCCATGGACGGTTTGCGACGAATCGGCGAGACCCGCCTCCCGATCGCGGGACTGGCCAAGGCTCGGGGTGAGAAATACGAACGGATCTTCTTGCCGGGCCGGAAGAATCCCATCATCCTGCATCCGACGTCACCCGCGACCCATCTCGTTCAACGGATTCGCGACGAAGCGCACCGCTTCGCCGTATCTTATCACCGAACGCTTCGCAAGAAGGCGTTGTTGGCCTCCCAATTGGACCGAATCGCAGGGGTCGGACCGGTCCGGCGAGCCGCCCTTCTGACGCACTTCGGTTCGCTGGCGAAGATCGCCGCCGCAACGGTTCCCGAACTCGAGGCGGCCGGGCTCGACAGCCGGACGGCCCACGAAGTCCACCAGGCACTTTTCCGCCCCAATCGGGTCCCGCCTCCTCCCGCGCCTAACCCCGGGCATAGTGAGGCCGGTCGTCCCTAGACCCCTAGGCCCGCAAAATCCGCTCGTAACGACCCTTCGCCTCTCATACGCCACCCGCCTTTCCAGTTATAATAGCCGACGTATATTACGTAGGGTGTTAACCCCATTTTCACCCGAGGTCCTATGCAGCCAGCCGACACGCCGGCCATTCTCATCGTGGATGACATTTCATCAATCCGCACGGTACTCCGCCACATTCTGGGCACCGAGGGCTTTGCGGTCTATGAGGCCGGCACGGGCCGTGCGGCCTTGCAGTTGGCTCAAGGACGTTCGATCGATCTCGTGCTGATCGATGCCCACATGCCGGACTGGGACGGACCGCAGACCGTGCGGGCCTTTCGGGAAGCCTTCCCTGAGGCCCCCACTCGCTATGTCGTCATGACCGGAGACCCGACCACCTTGCCCGAAACCTTGGATGTCCATCATCCCGCCTGCCTGGTCCATCGAATCATCGCCAAACCGTTCCGGCCCGCGACACTTCTGGAATTCATTCGACAGGAGCTTCTCCTCCGGGGCGCCTCCAGGCCAACGATGTCTGGGCAGGCTCCCGACCCCGCCCCCTCCGTATGGTCCCCCCCTGTAGGTGGCGTCTGACACCGAGTCGCGACTCCTCCCCACACAACAATCAGGCCCCGCCGATGTGCCGGGACTCCCGCGATGGGTACCCTCATGCCGTCGACCCCCTCCACTGAAGGAGTCACCCATGTCCACGGAATCCAGGCCCCACCCGCCATCACACGAAACTGACCCTCCGGTCTCATCCCGCTCCCCCATGGATCCGATCCCTGTGGTGGTCCTCGATGCCGATGCCGGATCACGCCTCCAGTGGAGCCGGATGCTGGCCGAGGTACCGGGAATCGAGCTGGCGGGCGCGACGGGGCTTGTGGGAGAGGCCATTCAGTTGATTCGGAACCGACATCCGCGGGTGATTATCCTGGACCCCATCCTGCCCGACTGGAATGCCGCCACCGTGATCCATGCCCTTCGACTATGGGCTCCCGCATCCCTCCTCCTGATCGCCACGATTCCGCTGACCACCGAACCGGCGCCTCGCCTACTCCAGGCTGGCGCGACGCATTACTTCGACAAACGAACCGACATCACGCGCGCCATGTCGGTCCTGGTGGAGATCCAAGACCGATAATACGTCTGGTGTCCCCAGCGCACACCGGCCGCTCCCAGGATGTGCCCGCTCCGGACCTCCGCCTGGCCGAGACTTTCTTCCCCTCCCTCCCCTGCGCTATAGTTCGCCGATACGCCGCAGGCACGGCCCTCGGAAATTCCGCTGGGCCGATCCAGGAAGCGCGAGCAAGGAGCAGGCCATGAATCCCCCGCGCACATCCACTGTCGCCCTTCAGGACGAGTCGCCTGCGCTCACGGAGCCGGCCGCCTGCCAGTTGATCGACGAGACCCGGTTCCAAGTGTTCTACGAGGACAGCCCATCCATGTCATTTGTCGTGGATGCCGCTGGGATCATTCGCTCCTGCAATCGGTTCGGGGCCGACTGCCTGGGATATCAATCCGCCGAACTGATCAACCAGCCCGTCGACATCCTCTTTCACGCCGTAGACCGACAAGCCGCCCATGACGCACTGACCCGCGCGTTCACGGAGCCGGGCGTGCTCCATCAGTGGGATTTCCGAAAGCGAACCAAGGCGGGCGCGCTCATGTGGGTGCATGAAACGGTCCGGGTGATCCAGCAGGCAGACGGACACGCCGTGGCCCTGATTGTCTGTCAAGATATTTCAGCCCAAAAGCGCACCGAAGCGGAGATCCTTGAACAGGAGCAGGCCATTCGGTCCCTGCAACAGGCCACTGGGTCACCCGGAGTGCCGTTTGAACAGACCCTACAGACCGTGCTCGAACTCGGCTGCCGTCGGTTCAACCTCCCCATCGGCGCCGTGACCCGGGTCGAGGGCGACACCGTCACCATCGAGCAGGTGTGGCCTCCGACCGGAGGCATCCAGCCTGGGCTCAGCATCCCACTTTGCCAGAGTTATTGCGCCACCACCCTGAACACGGACGGGGTCCTATGTATTGAGCATGCCGGCGCCACAGCTTGGCGCGACCATCCTGCTTACCGGGACCTCCGGTTCGAGAGTTATTTCGGCATGAAATTGTCGGGGACCCTGAAAACATACGGCACCATTTGTTTTTTCGGGTACGCGCCCTATCCGTCGCGCTTTACCCAGGCCCAGACCGACTTCCTCACGCTCATGGCCCATTGGATCAGTCGCGAGATGGATCGTCGATCCGCCGAGCAGGCCTTGCGAGAAAGCCGGGAGTTCTTCGCCCTCGCGTTCCGGGTCAGCCCCCACCCCTTGATCATCACGGAGTGGGAAACCGGCCGATGCCTGGAGGCCAACAACATCGCCCTGCGATCCTTCGGATTCGCCCGCGAGGAAGTGATCGGACACACCACCGTGTCACTGGGACTGTGGCCGACGCCGGAGGACCGCACGCGCTTCTTGGCGCGCCTCGCTCAGGAGGGGCATCTCCGCGACATGGAGCTGTGCTTTCGATCCAAGAGCGGCGACATCCGGCCTTACCGCGTCTCCTGCGAACCATTGACACTCCGCGGGATTCGCTGCCTCCTCACCGTCGGGCAGGATATTCGGGAGCAACAACGCGCCGAAACCGCCTTGCGGGACAGCGAGGAACGGTTCCGCCATCTGTTCGAGGACGCCCCCGTGGGCATGTGCATCGTCGGCCCAAATTGCACCATCCGAAAGGCCAATCCGGCATTCCTCGCGCTGACGGGGTACGAGGAAGACGAGATCATCGGGCAAACGTATGCGCTCTACACGCACCCCGACGACTTGCCTGGCAATTTGGCCCTGAGCCAGCAGTTTCTCGGTCGAACCATTCCCGGCTACACATATGAGAAACGCTACATCCGGAAGAACGGCACCCTCATCTGGGTCAGCGTGACCGTGAGCCCGCTGGCTTCACCGGGAACCGATGAACGTCTGGGTGTGGCGATCATCCAAGATATCACCGCGAGGAAATTGGCCGAGCAGACTCTGGCCCAACGAGAACGGGATCTGCGGCAGGCGTTGGAAGACCGGCAACAGGTCAGCCAGGATTTGCACGATGGGATTTTGCAGTCGCTCTATGCCGTCGGACTCAGCTTGGATGCGACCGGCCGGCTCGTCGGGACCGCTCCCCGCCGCGCGAAGCAGGCCCTGAGCGGGGCCATCTCGCAGCTCAACCGGACCATTCAAGAGATTCGAAGCTTCGTCACCACGTTGTCGTTCGATTTGCTTGATGCAGCCCGTTTTACTCAGGCGATGCAAAGCGTCGTTGCCTCGTTCTGCACCCCTGGACAGACTCGGTGCGACATCCTCGTCTCTCCGGAAGCCAGCCGACGGCTAGCGCGATCCCACGGAGTGCATGTCATCAACATCGTCCGTGAAGCCGTCAGCAATTCCGTTCGGCACGGCCAGGCCACCCGCGTCCGCGTCACCTTGCGGGCCCTGAAGGATCGCGTCCAACTCGCGGTCAAAGACAACGGGCACGGCTTCGATCCGGAGGCCGCCATGAAGCGCGGCTATGGCATGCGAAACATGCGCGCCCGGGCCGCCAAAATCGGCGGCCTGCTCCGGATCACCTCAACCCCAGACACAGGTACGCGAATCGTGGTAACCTTCAACGCGGAGGAGCACCGTGACGAGTCCCCGACTTGCGCCTATTAGCGTTCTCTTCGTCGACGACCACGAGCTGGTGATCGCCGGCATCCGGAGCGTCCTTCGGCTCGTGCCGGACATCCGCATGGTGGGCACGGCGCAGTCCGCGGCTGAAGCCATCCGGGAAGCGCAACGCCTGCAGCCGGATGTGGTACTGCTGGATATCCGCCTTCCGGACGGGAGCGGAATCGACGCGTGTCGTGAGATTCTAGCCACCTGCCCCCGAACCAAGGTTCTGTTCTTGACCAGCTTCGCCGACGACGAGACGGTCCGGACGGCCGTCCTATCCGGCGCGCAGGGCTACGTACTCAAGGACATTCGCACCGACTCGTTGATCGCCACCATTCGTGCAGTCGCAGCCGGCCAGGCGCAGCTCGACCCCTCTGTCACCAAGACCACCTTGCTGTGGCTCCGCACCCTCTCTTCCGATCGCACCTCGACACACGCCTCTCGATTGTCTCCCCAAGAAGAGCGCATCTTGCCTCAGCTGGCCGAAGGGAAGACCAACAAGGAAATCGCGGCGGCCATGAATCTCAGCGAGAAGACCGTCAAGAACTACCTCGCCAATATTTTCGACAAACTGGGCATTGCCCGGCGCTCCCAAGCCGCGGCGCTGTACGCCCAACAACTGGCGGGAACTCGCAGCTCCCAGAGCGGGCTCCCTCCTTCGCAGACCCCTGGATGAGCATGACCGCCGATATGGATGGCTCGGCCCTCCGCAATTGACCGGGGTCCGCGCGGTAAGTATAATTTGCGATCCCATCCCCTGTCGGAAGGCCTCGCGATGTCCTCCGAGATATCTCTTCCCCCGCCCCTCCCGGCTCGGCTCCGCCTGTGGTTCAGTCTCGTCACGGTCGTGGCGGTGCCCGGCCTCTTTCTCCTGGATATCAGCCGCCCCCTCGAGTATCTCGATTGCATCCTGTACCTCATCCCTATCGCCACCGCCTGGGCGTGGCGCGGGTGGCGGCTCTCCTTGCTCGTCTCGCTCGTCGCCATCCTCTTGACACTGGCGGCGGCCTGGATCACTCCCCCGCACCCCGACCTCGCAGAAGCCTCCCGGTACAACCGCCTCCTCATCGTGCTGCTCTTCGCCGCCGCAAGCACCTTTGCCTGGTGGCATGAAGGCCGGACGTGGGACACCATGCTCGGATGGATCCGTTTCGAGGCCATCGCGCAGGCCACCAACGACGCCATTTGGGACTACGACGTCAAACGCCAGCGGCTCTGGTGGTCCGAAGGCCATCGTGGGCTCTTCGGAAGCCAGCCAACGCCCTCGCTTGAATTCTGGTACGAGGGGTTGCACCCGGAGGATCGTGCCCGCGTGACCGAGAGTTTCCTTGGCGCCCTGAACGGGACCGCCCGGGACTGGACGGAGTCGTACCGATACCACAAGGCCGACGGCTCCTACGCCGACATTATCGACCATGGCACGGTGATTCGCGACCAATCGGGAGCCGCCATCCGCATGGTAGGCGGCATGCGCGATATCACGGAGCAAAAGCTGGCTCGCACAGAATTGCGGCGGATCAATGACGTCCTACGGTCCCTGGCCTCCCAATATCGGGCCGTGATCGATCAATCGTTGGCCGGCATCCTGGTGCTGCAGAACGACCGCTTTCGGTACGTCAATCCTAAATTGGCCGAAATGTGCGGCGCCACGCCCCAAACCCTGCTGTCACTGGAGTCGGCGCTGGCCAGCGTGTACGAGGACGACCGCCCCCATGTCGCCGAACTGCTTCGCAAGCGGCTGGCGGGAGACCCGTCGGCGGGGCCGACCCGCCTGCGGTGGAAACGCCCTGATGGCTCGGTCGTCTGGGCCGAAGTGCACGGGTCGGTTGCCGAATACGAAGGCGCCCCGGCCCTGATCGGCGTCGCCATCGACATTACCGACCGGCAGCGCGCCGAAGCCACGCAACAAGAGTTGCTCCGCCAACTCCTGGCCGCCCGGGAACGGCTGGAAGCCCTCTCCGGACAACTCATGAAGGTGCAGGAAGAAGAGCGGCGCCAATTGGCCCGCGATCTCCACGATGAAATCGGGCAATCCTTGACGGTCGTGAAAATGAACCTCCTCAGCATCCCAAACCTTCAGGGTTCTCCCGAGGCGGTCGAAGCCGCCCGAGAAGATAGCCTCAGGACGATGGACAGCCTCATTGCCCACGTCCGCAACCTCTCGCTTGACCTTCGTCCCGCAATGCTCGATGATCTGGGCCTGCCCGAAACGCTCAGGTGGTTCGTGGCCCGCCAGTGCGGACGGGCAGGTTGGACGGCCGACGTCAGCATCGACGACGGCCTCACCAATCTTCCAGGCTCCATTGCATTGACCTGTTTTCGCATCGTCCAAGAGTGTTTGACCAACGCCATGCGACACGCGAAGGCCACCAGGATTGCGGTGCGGGCTTCCTTGTCCAACGGGGCGATCCACCTTGATATTCGGGACAACGGCCTGGGATTCAACGTCACCCGCGCCCTGGAGCGAGGCTCGCGCGGCGCCAGCGTCGGCCTGCTCAGCCTGCAAGAACGCGTGCGGGCGCTTGACGGCACCCTCACTTTCGAGAGCGACCCGTCTCGGGGCACGACGATTCTCGTCCATGTGCCGCTTCCGGTATCGATATGATGCGACGTATCCTCATCGCGGATGATCACCCGATCGTTCGCCAGGGCCTCATGAAGATCGTGACGGACGCGTTTTCGCCTGTGCAGGTCGAAGAGGCCCAGACCGGACAGGGGGTGATCGACGCCGTCCGCAAGGGGGCCTGGGACGCCGTCGTGCTGGATATCACCCTCCCGGACAAGAACGGGCTCGAAGTCCTCAAGGAAGTTCGGCTCCTTCGTCCCAACCAACGGGTGCTCATGTTGAGCTTCCACGGCGAAGAGCAATACGCCGTGCGCGCCTTGAAGGCCGGCGCCGCCGGCTACCTCACCAAGGACCACGCCACGACCGAAATCGTGCACGCGCTGACCAAAGTGTTCCAAGGCGGCCGATACGTCTCGGCTTCCCTTGCCGAACGCCTCGCCGACAAGCTCGAAGCCAACACCGGCACCGTTCCCCACGAATCCTTGTCCGACCGCGAGCATGAGGTTCTCTGCCTGCTCGCGAAGGGGAAGACCGCCACGGAAATCGGCGATCAATTGGCGCTCAGCGTGAAGACGGTCAGCACATACCGAGCCCGCGTGCTGGAGAAACTGGGCCTGACCACCACTGCGGAGTTGATCCGCTACGCCCTCGACCACAAGCTCGTCGAATAGCACCCGCACCCTCCCCCCCCTGTCAGATCAGTCCTACAACGGAATCCGAGCTCCACCGGTACCGCCGGTCCGGCCGCCTGCGTATCCTTGCGGAAAAGGATACGCGATGGCTCCCTTCTCACTCATGCTCATTGACGACCATGCCGGGATACGGCAGGCCTTGCGCCGTGCGCTGATCGACACAGCGGAGCTCGCGATCGTGGCGGAGGCCTCATCTGTGGGGACCGCGCTCCCGCTGGTGCTCAAAACCCAGCCGGATGCCCTGGTAGTGGACTTTCATCTTCCGGACGGCAACGCCCTGGATGTATTGCGCGGCCTCAAACAGCTCACCCCGCTCCCGCTCGTCATCGTCTTCACCAGCTTCGTGTCTCCCGCTCTCAGCGCATTATGCCTGCACCACGGCGCCACCCACGTGTTCGACAAGTCCGTGGATTTGCCCCAGCTTCGGCACAGCCTGCAGGAGGCGGCCCAGCGTGTCGCCCCACCCCAGCCACCCGTGCGAGACCTGCCCGAACCGTCACCGAGACCAATTGGTTTTACCCCTACGGCTTGCGAACGCACCGCCGATGGGCACACGAAGGAGGGTTGACCATGCACACCACCGAACCACCGACCGCGCAAAGCACTCGTCTCCTGCTGCTGTCCGACGATGAGTATCTACGACTCGGCCTCCAGGCTCTGCTCGAACGAACCTCCTCCCTGCATCTGGTCGATGAAGCCACCACGGTACCTCAGGCACTGCGGCTCATCGAGGCCTTACAGCCCGACCTGGTGCTCATCGAGGGCAGCGGGTTTGAGCACCAGGGACTGTCCGCTTGCTCCGCGATCATCGCCCGTCTCCCCAGAACCCGCATTCTTCTGTGGTCCACCACCCCCTTGCCGGCCGCACAGGTCGTCCAGGCCGGCGCGTTGGGTTGCGTGCCCCGCCGCGTGAGCGCCCGTGATCTCATCCACGCGATTCACCTGACGGCCGTCGGCCAGAGGCTGCCCAACGAGGAACAGGCCAGCCCCGCACCAGGCGCAGCGGCCTCCATATTGGAGCGCCTCTCCCGGCAGGAGCGTCGGCTCTTGACCTTGCTCGCCGAAGGCCTGATCAACCGCGACATCGCCCGAGCCCTCGGCCTGAGCGAGAAGACCATCAAGAACTATCTGACCAGCATCTACGTAAAATTGGGCATTTCCCGCCGTACGGAAGCCGTCCGCCTGATGACGCAGCTGTATCAAACCGGCTCCGCACCGCTCGAGCTTGTGCGGAGCACGGATGCCAAACCCCTTGCGCACGGGGAGTCACGCCCCGCCATCTCCGCCGTCTCGGGGCAACGATAACGGACACGGGGCCGGAAACGGGAGGAGCGGCCATGGCGACAGTAGTGATTGCGGATGACCTCGCTCAAGTTCGGGCATTACTCAAGGCCTGCCTTGAACCGAGCGGGCACACGGTGTTGGTGGCCGACGGTGGGGAAGCCGCCCTGACTCTGTGCCGAGACCACCGGGCGGACCTTCTGCTCATTGACCGATCCATGCCTGACCTTGACGGACTGGAGACCGTCCGGATCTTCCGCGCGACCCACCCACAGGCACCGACCAGGATTGTGCTCATGACCGGTGACGACATCGCGCATGCCCCCTTCGAGATCATGCGCACGCACAGCATCCACCGCACGCTCCGAAAGCCCTTCGGGGTCTCGGAAGTCCGGCAGGCCATCGAGGCCGAATTGGCCGCGCTCCACACACCGTCGCTCCCTACCGTTGGCATGGAGCAGCAATTCGATGCGAACGTGCTCGAACCGACGAGAGACCGTCCGCAACGGCTGGAACCCTCACAATCTCATTGACAGCGCCTGTAGTTTTCGCTACGATCCGGCCACTATTTTTCTGCTCGACATCGTCATCATACATTCCAATCCTTCCGTGTCAGCTGACCGTTTCGTGATGGGGACGAGTTTCGGTTGCATTCAGTGAGAGCGGTGCATGGCCCACTCGTCTGACCACCCTGCTCCGCCCGTGTCTCGTTCTGTGCCCTCCTCAGCGGGCCACAGAATCGAGCGTGCCTTCGAAACGGTCGTCTTTGCCAGCCGCTGGATTCAAGCCCCCTTGTATGGCGGCTTGATCGTGGCCGAGTTACTCTATGCGTACAAGTTTCTCGTTGAGTTGTGGGACATGGTGCACGAGATCCGGGAGCTCTCCGAAACCGTGTTCATGCTCGGCGTCCTCTCGCTCATCGATATCACTATGGTGGCCAATTTGCTGACCATGGTCGTGATCGGCGGCTACGCCACGTTCGTGAGCAAGCTTGACCTCGATGGCCATCCGGACCGGCCAGATTGGCTCAGTCACGTCGATCCGGGCACCATCAAGGTGAAACTGGCGGCGTCCTTGATCGGCATTTCCAGCATCCATCTGCTGAAAGCATTCGTGAACGTCAAAGCCGTGTCCACCGAACACATCAAGTGGCAGATCCTGATCCATATGACGTTCCTGGGGTCCGCCATCCTTCTCGCGTGGACCGATAAGTTGATGCAGCGCGATCGCAAGCACACCTAACGGCTGATTCCGCACGGCCCGCTGAAAGGCCGTCGGTGCCGTTCGCCATTCCATCCCGTTGCTGGAGGAGGGTGTGGTCCATTTGCTTGGCCCCGAATCCCATCCCGCGCCGGTCTCGGCTCCGATGACTCCCTTCGAAGCATCGGACGGGACCAGACTCCAGGCGTTGCGCGCCGAACAACTCCGCCTACTCTACACGCACACACCCTTCGTTATCGGGTTGTCCCTGATCAACGGGCTCATCTTGGTGGTGGCACAATCCCGAATCGTCTCGAGCCTGACCCTCTGGAGCTGGTTCGGTGCGCTCTTCGTCATCAGCCTTCTCCGCTTGTGGCTGTGCCACCGCTACCACCATCAGGAACCTGCAGCCCCATCCAGCCATTCGTGGGAACAGCCTTTCTTGGCAGGCGTCCTCGCCTCCGGGTTGGTGTGGGGCTCCACCGGGATCTGGCTGGCCCCTTCGGGCGAACCGATCCATCAAATGTTCGTCACCTTCCTGCTGGCCGGCATGACGGCCGGAGGAGTCATGTCCCTTTCGGCGCGCCGCGAAGCCTTTCTGGCGTTCGCCGTGCCGACCTTGTTGCCGATCATCGCACGACTCTTCTTGCAAGGAACGCCGCTCGCCCTCGCCATGGCGGGCATGAGTGTGTTGTTCCTGACGCTGGCGGTCACGATCGCTGCGCGGATGTGCCGCACGATCCGCGCCTCGCTGGAATTGCGCTACGACAATCAGCTGTTGATTTCCGACCTCACGAAGGAAGTCGCCCAACGCCGCCAGGCCGAAGCCGCACTCCAGCAGACACACGCGGAGCTCGAATCCCGCGTACGGGCGAGAACCGACGAGCTGGCCCAGGCCAACCTCGCGTTACGCGCGGAAATCGAAGAACGGCAGCGCATGGCCCTTGCGCTGCAGGAAAGCGTGGAACGGTTCAATCGCGCCGTGCAAGGCGCGCAGGAAGGATTGTGGGATACGCGCTGGACCTCGAGCGACTGGTTCAATGCCGGCAATCCTGTCTATTATTCCCCTCGTTTCAAGGCCATCCTGGGCTTCTCGGATGCGGAGTTTCCCAACGTCATGGGATCCTGGGCTGCCCGTGTCCAACCGGAGGAGTGGGACCGCTTGCTCACCACCCTCCGCCGCCATCTGGAGAACCGGACCCCGTTCGATGTGGAGTTCCGCATGCGGACGAAGCGCGACGAACTGCGGTGGTTCGCCGCGCGGGGCCAGGCCATCTGGGATCAACTCGGGCATCCCATCCACATGTCGGGCTCCCTCCGCGACATCACCGAGCACAAAGAACTCGAAGCGCAACTCCTACAGGCCCAGAAGTTGGAAGCGGTGGGCCGGTTGGCCGCCGGGGTGGCCCACGACTTCAACAACCTGCTCACGCCGATTCTCGGCTACGCGGAAGTCCTCCTGGCCAAAAGCCCCCCCAATTCCATCGAATCCCGGCGCCTCGGCGACATCCGCCGCGCGGCCCTGCACGGCGCCACGCTCGTCCGGCAATTGCTGGCGTTCGGCCGCAAGCAACCGGTCACCCCGCGGATCCTCGACCTGAATCGGGAACTGGCGGAGTGCGAGGAACTGCTCCGGCGGACACTCGGCGAAGACATCGAAGTGCTGTACCACCTCTCTCCGGACGCCGGCTGTATCAATCTTGACCCGACGCAGTTGCAGCAAGTCATCCTCAACCTGGCCGCCAATGCGCGTGACGCCATGCCCACCGGCGGCTGCTTGAGCCTGACCACCGACCACCTCCTCGTGGACGAGGATCCCAGCGAGGTCCCGCCGGGCCGCTACGTGCGGCTCCGCGTGTCCGATACCGGCGCCGGCATGTCACCCGAGATCCTGAACCACGTCTTCGAACCCTTCTTCACGACCAAGGAGGTAGGGAAGGGGTCAGGGTTGGGCCTGTCGGTCGTCGACGGCATCATTGCGCAGGCCAAGGGCAAGGTGACGGTCGAGAGCCGGGTCGGCAGGGGGACCACGTTCGAGATCCTCCTTCCCGAAGCCGAAGGGCTGGTTGACGTCACCCACGAATCAACCCCGCCCGCAGAAGCGGGTGTCGAAACCATCCTGGTCGTGGAAGACAACACGTCTGTCCGGGAACTGACGACCCAGGTGCTGTCGGAGTTGGGCTATCATGTGCTGGTGGCGAAGCACGGGCCGGAAGCGCTGGACGTGGCCGCCCGCCACGCTGGAGTCATCGCCCTGCTCCTCACTGATGTGGTGATGCCGGGCATGAGCGGCCAGGAACTCGCCAGCCGGCTAGAGCGCAGCTGCCCCAATTTGCGCGTTCTGTACCTCTCGGGCCATCCGGAGGAACGCTTGGCGCGCCGGGCCGGCGATCGCCCGATCACCCCTTTGCTGTCCAAACCTTTTACCCCCGAGGAACTTGCCCGGAAGGTCCGCCAGATCCTAGCCGAACAGCAGACGCCCCGCTAGCGATCGGTGAGCGTCCCCGCTCACCCACCCTTCGTGCCTTGAGCCGTCAACGCCACGCGATGAGACCGTCGAGCCCAGAGGACAGCCCCCTGCCCTTCTCCCAGGTCTTACAGGAGGAAGGGGACCAACTCTTTTCGCGTCCGAACGACCGATTCTCCCGGCGCGTGGAGGCCGAGCGAGCTGGCCCCTCGGAGGAATCGCCGGCTTCCTCCTGCCCGGATACCGACCCCGATGCGGTGGCACGGGAACGCCTCGCCCGACAAGCGGTGTACGCCGCCATCCACAAGCTCCCCACGCCACCGTCTGCCCTGTGTTTTTCAGGCGGCGGCATTCGCAGCGCCACGTTTAACCTGGGCATCCTTCGGGCGTTGGCAACCACGCGCCGGTTGCACCAGTTTGACTATCTCTCCACTGTCTCCGGAGGCGGGTACATCGGGGCATGGCTCAGCGCTTGGATCTACCGGCTTCGCCGAGCCGGACGGGATGGCCTGACGGACGTGGAAACCGCACTCAGTCGGGCTCGGGCCACGGATGCGTCCGGCGCCGAGGCGATCGAACCAGGTCCGGTGGCCTGGTTGCGGGAACACAGCAACTACCTTACCCCTCGGCTTGGATTGTTCTCCGCCGACGCCTGGACCATGGTCGGCATTGTCCTCCGGAATCTCCTCCTGAATTGGCTGGTGCTCCTCCCGCTGTTGATCGGCACCTTCATGCTCCCGCGCCTGCACGTAGCCTGGCTGCGGGAGGGCGACGGCGAATCCGGCGCGCTCCTCATGCTCTGCCTGGGTCTGGCGTGGAGCCTCCCCTCGCTGACGTACCTGCATCTGTACCGCCCGACCTTTACTCGATTGCTCCGGCAGGCCCCCCACAGCCCGCGCGACGAGCCGGACCGATGCGGCCTCATGCGCCTGGCCCATCAAGAATGGTTCCTCACGCTGTGCGCGCTTCCGCTGGTCGTTGCGGCCTATTGTTTGACCACGGCATGGGCCTGGCACCGCAATACCCCCGTCGGCACCGACGGCTACGCCACGCTCGCGACCGTGCACCTCCCCTCCCTCAGCGGCGTGCTCTCGTTTACGCTGACCGGCGCCCTCATCCATTTCCTGGGGTGGGGCGGTGCGATTGGACTCCTCTGCTGGCAGCGTGTCCGCACCGGCTCGACGGGCACACCCCCTCCACCGATGCCTTCCGGCCTGTGGAAAGAGGCCTCCTTAATTCTCGTGTCCGGCGCCCTCGGAGGGGCCTTGCTCTGGGCCACCCTGTCGGCCACGCCCTCCGGCGCCTGTCCCCCAGTTTCCCCCGCTGAGGCCGCCTGCCGGCTTGCCGTCCGTGATTTTTCCGAATGGTACGCCGCGTTCGCCGTGCCGGGATTTCTTGGCCTGTTTCTGCTGGTCGCTACCCTCTTTATCGGGCTGACTGGGCGGTGGACCAGCGACCAGGAACACGAGTTCTGGGGACGCACGGGCTCGTGGATGCTCAACATCGGCACGATGATCGGCGTGCTGGGCTCACTGGTCATCTTCGGCCCCGGACTGGTTGCGACCGTCGGCGTGTGGACGTCAGGCTCCGTGGGAGGGATCGCCGGCCTCTTGACCCTGATCGGAGGATTCAGCGCCAAGACATTGCTGCGTGAGCCGAGCCAACAGAGCCGGTCATCCCGACTGCTTGAATGGGCGGTGCAGCTCGCTGCGCCCCTCTTCGTCATCCTATTGATCGTCTGCTTTGCCGAGGGCACGAGCCGCCTCGTGACCGCGCTCTCTGTCGTGTGGGCGCCGCACTCCGGAGAGCCGTGGGTGCGGACTGGACAGTTGATGCCGGAGCCCAACCCCTATGAACCGAGCCTCCACTCCCTGGCCCTCCACAATGCGCCCCTTGGGCTGTTGGCCGCCCTGTGCGCCAGCCTCCTGCTCATCGGGCTCCTCATGGGCTTCTTCATCAACATCAACAAGTTTTCCCTGCACGGCTTCTACCGCAATCGGCTCATCAAGGGGTACCTCGGCGCCTCGCGGAATCAAGTTCCCGAAGACCGTCGCGCGCCCAACCCGCTCACGGGCTTCGATCCATTCGACAATGTGCATATGGCCACCTTGGCCAACTACAATTTCGACTCCCAGTTGTACGAGGCGAAGCCGATCCAACGCCCCTTCCACGTTCTGAACATCGCGCTGAATCTCGTGCGTTCCGACAAGCTCGCCTGGCAGCAACGCAAGGCTCAGTCGTTCACCGTGTCCCCGTTGCATTGCGGGAGCGGGCAAGACCTCGGATACCGCCGGTCCCATCTGTACGGATACAACGCCGCCGTCAAGCGGGCCATGAGCTTGGGAACCGCCATGGCCACCTCCGGCGCGGCGGCCAGCCCCAACATGGGCTACCACTCGTCCGCACCGATCGCCTTCCTCCTGGCCCTGTTCAATATTCGATTGGGATGGTGGATTGGGAATCCGGGACCGGCCGGCGGCCGGCGCTTTCTGGCTTGGCTTGGGGGAGGCGGATTCGATGAGCCGGCCTATGCTCGAGCTACCCCCGAGTTTTCGGTGGGACCGTTGATCGCGGAACTCTTCGGTCTCACCAACGCGCGGCAACGGTATGTGTATCTATCGGATGGCGGGCACTTCGACAATCTGGGGATCTATGAGATGGTGCGGCGGCGTTGCCGAGTCATCGTCGCGGTCGACGCCGGCTGTGACCCGACCTTCTGCTTCGAGGACCTGGGGAGTGCCGTTCGGAAGATCCGCATCGACCAGGGTATCGAAATCGACCTCGACGTCGAGCCCCTCAAACCAACCAGTCAGCCCTCCGCGCCGCGCTGCCACCATGTCATCGGGCGAATCCGGTACGACCAGGTCGACCCCGGGGCACCGGACGGCATCCTCCTGTACATCAAGCCGCTCCTTAACGGCTCCGAGCCCACCGACGTGCGGGACTATGCGGCCCACCATGCCGCCTTCCCCCATGAACCGACTTCGGATCAGTTTTTTGACGAAGCCCAGTTCGAGTCGTATCGCCGCCTTGGAGAACATGTCGGCATGCGCGTCTTCTCGGGAGCCGACCATGAGGCACACCCGGCGCCCTTGGCCCAGTTCCTCGGCCGTGTGGCCCCTACCTCGTCGCCCGCGCCTCCACCATCGACGAACCCCTGACGACTGCAACACCGGGTCGCCGTCCGGTGTTCTTCCCCGCCCTTACGCGGCCTTTCCCAGCAATACCTGCTCGAAGAGCGGGTAGAGCACGTCTTCCTCATGGCGTAAGCGAATACGCAGGCTGGCCAGAAACTCGCCAAAGGCCCGCGCGTATTCGATGCCTTCGCCCCCATGCTCGTACCGTTCAAAGAAGGCGATCGCCCGCCTGGAAACCTCCCCCGAGTCCTTGGCAAATCGCTGTAGGGCCGTTTCCACTTCCTTATCTGTGCGTGCGGCCTGTTCCAGCGCCTTGTAAAAGACACGATCTTCGCGGTCCAGATGGGCCAGGACCAGTGCTTTCACCGCATCAAGTTCTCGCTTGGCGCCCGGTGATCCAGGCCCGAGCCGCGCGGCCGCCTCCAGATGCACGACCAACGCCCGATGCTCCTCCCGTAACGTCCGTACCAAGTCCGACATCTTTCCCTCCTCCTTCCCGCCGTCCTCCGTCGCGCAGACCCTCGCCTGTCCTCTTCGGGGGGCTGAACTCCCCCATTGCTTGTCCTGCGCCCCCGGTTCGGCCTCCCAGACTCTGGCTGGGCCCGTGTTCCACTTCATTCTCCTGTTCGGCTGTTTCCAGGCAGTTCAATAGAGCACTTCGGGCCTAACGTCCCATCGATTACAGGCCTCGTGTATCCACGTAGACTCGGCACCAGGCTTGTGAGTCCCTCTAGCGCAGGGGTCCATCAAAGGCCACATCGGGATCGCTGGCCCTGGTGGGGACTCAGTGTTTATCTGAGTCCAATATCAGCCCGGGCCCTCTGTCCCATCACCCAACCAAGTAGTACCCTCAGTACAATGAATCGCCCCCCGTTGCTCGCCACCCCCCCCTCCTCGATCCGCCTCGTCATCGCCGACGACCATTCCATCCTTCGGGCTGGCATCAAAGCCAGTTTGGCGGCCCATCCGTTTTTCACTGTCGTGGGAGAGGCCACGACCAGTATCCAGGCCTCGGAGGTCATCGAGCGACTCGTTCCAGACGTGGCACTGCTCGATTTGGATTTCCCGGACGGGAATGGCATCGATCTCATCAGGCACCTCGCCGAGGTGAACTGCCCGACTCGGATTCTTCTCTTCAGTGCCCATGAGGAAGAAGCTCTGATCCGGGAGGCGATCCGCAGCGGAGCAGCCGGCTATCTCCTCAAGGGATGCTCGCCGGAGGACCTCTGCGCAGCCGTGCTGGCCCTGACCCGACAGGGGCATTACCTGGATCCGAAGCTGGCCGATACGGCCCTGGGACTATTACGCGGGAAGGAGACTCCCGGTGGCCGCGACCGTCTCTGGCGGCTCTCCCCCCAGGAGCAGCGCATCATTCCGCTCGTGGCGGAAGGGAAGACGAACAAAGAAATCGGCCTCGCGCTCAACCTCAGCGAAAAGACGGTGAAGAACTATATTGTGCGGATGTTCCAGAAGCTCGGCATCACCCGGCGATCTCAGGCCGCCGCACTCTACGCCTCCGCCGTCCCGGCTCACCGGCGGCAGAGTCAGGCCAGCCAACCGCTGACCGGGTCTGCAGGCCGGTAGATTCTGTCGCGGGTTCCCCAAGGCCTCACTTAGTCGGTCAGATGGTGGACGATGGCATAGCGGATGACCTCCGCGGTGGTCTTCAAGCTCAACTTCTTGAGCAGGTTCGCCCGGTGGGTGCTGACGGTCTTCACACTCAAGCACAGGTGCTCGCCGATCTGACTCACGCTTTGCCCACGACCCAACAGCCGCAGCACCTGCAATTCTCGATCTGACAACCGCGGTTCGGGCGCAAGACCTTTGGCTCCGGCCATGCGTCTGGCCAGATGCTGAGCCAGGGTCCCGCTGACGTAGATCCGCCCGTCGAGAATCGTCCGAATCGCGGTGACGAGATCTTCCGGCGCGCGCTCCTTGCTGAGATAGCCCGATGCGTGGGCCTTGAGGGCCCGCTCGGCGTAGTGCTCCTCAGGCTGGAGGCTCAACATGAGCACCTGTTGGTCCGGGCGAAGCGCTCGGACCTCCCTGAGTACTTCCAATCCATCCTTGTCCGGCAACCCAATATCCAAGATCACGAGGTCCCAGGCCTGCTTGCGAACTTCCTCCACCACGTGTCGCCCTCGGTCGACATCGAGAATCACATCCGGGCGAAACGCTTCGGCGATCAGCTCTTTCAAACCATGCCGAACGATCCCATGGTCGTCCGCGATGAGGATTTTCAATCGCCGCTGGTTCGGTTGGCCTCGTCTGCCCTTGCGCGCACGGTTCTCCCCATCGGCATCGTGACGTCGATGCATGTTCCCTCTCCCGCCTGACTCCGGATAGTCAAACGCCCACCCAGCAATTCCGCGCGCTCCCGCAACCCTTTGATCCCCCAACGACCCCTCTTCGAGAGGGCTTCGGCAGGCAGTCCACAGCCGTTGTCTGAGACCACCAATCGGACCTGATCCCCTTCATCGGTCAGGGAGAGTCTCACGCGCGTCGCTCCTGCATGTTTCGCGACGTTGGTCAAGGCTTCCTGGACTGTCCGATACAAGGCCGCACCCTCAATCGCCCCAAACGCCCGCGATCGAAGGGCCTCGGCGATGCACGCTTCACAGGTCGTCCCGAACCGCCGTTCGAAGCTGGACACCAATTCTTCGATCGCCCCTGATACCCCCAGATGATCCAGAACAGCCGGCCTCAGCTGGGTCGCGACATGCCGAATGCCTTTGATCGCCTCCTCTAACACTTCGCAGAGCGTCTTGGCCTTGGCCGCATGTTGCGCCCGGATCCCCGGCGTCATCCGAGTCAATCGGACCGTCTGCAGCCAAGACGCATTCAATTTTGCGGCCGTGAGTAACTGCCCGAATTCATCGTGCAGCTCACGGGCGAGGGAGGCCCGCTCTCGCGTCTCGGTCAACTGCACCTCCCAAGTCAGATTCTGCAAATGGGTCAACGCATGCTGCAGCGACTGATGCGTCCGTTTGAGCTCGGTGACATCGATCATCGCCCCGATCATGCGAATCGGCCTTCCGGTCTCGTCGCGAATCACCCGTCCACGATCGAGAAAGTGGCCGTAGGACCCGTCGGCAAGTCGAAAGCGATACTCTCCCACCAGCGTCGGTGCATTTCCGCCCAGCGCTTGGTCAACTCTGGACAAAATCTCGGCCTTGTCGTCAGGATGGAGTCTGTTCTCCCAGGCGGTGATGTTCGGTTCCGACTCCGGATCATACCCAAATTTGTTTCGTGCGTTGGGACTCCACCAATGGGCATGGGTCGTGAGATCCCAGTCCCAGAGCACGTCGTTCGTCGCCTCAGCCACAAGGCGAAACCGCTCCTCGCTGAGAGCCGACCGTTCCTCAGCCCGCTTTCGATCCGTCAGATCCAGCACGGTTCCGGTCATTTGAATCGGGTGGCCGGCGTCATTGCGCCGGACATCTCCTCGACAGTCAATCCATCGCAAGTCTCCGCCTGGTCTGATAATCCGACATTCCACCACGTAGGATGCCCTTCCTTGAACGGCCTTCCAGAGGAGTGCCGCCACCCGGTCTCGGTCCTGAGGATGCAGCGCACCCATGAACAGGTCATAGGACGGATGAATGCTGCGCGGGGTGTACCCGAAAATACGGTATTGCTCATCCGACCAGGTATGGGCGCCTGAGGCAATATCCCAGGTCCAACTTCCGAGATGAGCCTGGGCTTGGGCGGACACCAGGTGGGCCTCACGATCCCGCAGGCCCCGCTCTGCTCGATGACGTCCGATCGCAATGCCTGCTAGATGCACCCATACGTTCATCAGCGCCTGGTCCTCCGATGACGGCGGGAGTCGCCCCCAGTTGTAGACCGCCAGCGCACCGATCATGACCCCATCCACGTCCCGTACCGGAACCGACCAACAGTTGTGAAGGCCGGCTTGGACGGCATGGTGGCGGAACGAGACCCACAACGGATCCGTCAAGATGTCATGACTGATGACCGGTTCGTTGCGAAATGCGGCCGTGCCGCAACTCCCCATCCCCTCCTCAATCGGTAGTCCATCCACAACGCGCCGGTAGCTGGCCGGCAGGCTGGGGCCGGCCACGGATCGGAGGCAGCCCCCTTCGACCACCAAGACCGAACACCTGTGGCCTCCCCCCTGGCCTTCAATCGACTGACAGAGACGCGTCAGGGTCGTTTCCAGAGACGCTTGCGTCGCGATCAGTTCCAGGACAGCCCGTTGGCCCTCCTGATGTTGCTCCGCTCGCCGCTGGTCCGAAACGTCGGCCACCATCGAAAACGCTCCCAACACGGTTCCATCGGGCCCTCGTAACGGGGCATTGGTCCACCGGCACGTAATCCGGCGCCCCTGTTTCGTCACGTTGTCATTGATGCTATGGGCGGACCGGTCCCCCTCGAGGAACCGCCCCCAAATCTGTTCTACCTCCCCCCGGAGCTCCGGTGGAACGAGGAAGGTCCCTTGGTGGCCGATGACCTCCTCGGCCCGGTACCCAAACATCTGCTGCGCTGCAGGATTCCACGAGACGACACGGAAGTCCGCATCCCAGCCAATATGCGCCAAGGGCATCTCATCGATCTGCAATTGCAGGCGACGGCGATGGCGCTCCCCCTCCTCCTCTGCCCGCTTCCATTCCGAAATATCCTGCACGAAGGCGACAAAATGATCGACGCCTCCATCGGCTTGGCGGACGGCCTTGGCCGAGATCAACACACTCACGATCTGTCCATCCCCGCGCACGAACCGCTTCTCTATGACATCGCCGTCGATCTCTCCGGCCAGAACCCGCTCAAATTGGGCCAGGTCGGCGGCCACATCGTCGGGGTGCGTCAATTCCACCCAGGTCTTCGTCGTCAAGACCGACCGGGGATACCCGAGGATTTCGCACAGCCGATCATTCACCTCAATCCATCCCTGCTCCGTTGAGGTGACGGCCATCCCGATCAGCCCCAGCTCAAAGTATCCCCGGTAGCGCTCCTCACGTTGACGAAGGGTTTCTTCCAGCCGCTTCCGATCGGTAATGTCTCGGGCGATTCCAAAGAGGCCACAGACACGTCCGCGCACATCAAACAACGGGCCCTTCGTCGTCAAGAAGGTGCGCCGGACCTCATCGCCCGTCGTGAGATTCTCTTCCACGCTCGAAATTCGCCCGCCGGCCATGATCGCGCGATCGACCTCCATCAACCCCTGCGCCTCGGGCAGGGGAAAACAGGCCGTATCATCTCGTCCAAGAATCCGCTCCGGCGCTTGGCCGATGAACCGGCCAGCCGCTTCGTTGCACAGTACATACCGCCCGTCGACATCCTTGATGTAGACGGCATCGGAAGTTCCATCCACGATCGCCTTCAATTGTGTCCGCTGTTGGATCAGCTCCGCTTCGATTCGCCACTGGGCAGTCACATCTTCATGGACGACCACGACGCCTCCGTCCTGGTCCACCAGGGGGGTCACACGCATCACGAAGCAGCGGCGACCATCAGTCGTCTCACAGGGATAGTGGGAGACAAAGGACTCGGCGCTTCCCTCCAAAACCTTCCGAATGCCCTCTAGGGTCTCCCGCACGTCGGGATCCTGTTTCGCGGCACGTTCACAGGCTTCCAGGTAGCTCACGCCGATTCCAATCGGCGCGCTTCCCCCCGAATCGTTACGCACCGCAAATTCTTCCCAGGCTCGATTGACAGCAATGATCCTTCCTGTCCGATCCAAGACAGCCACATGGGCGGAGAGAGAATTCAGGATGGCCCCGCGAAGCCGCTCCCCCATTCTCTCGGCCATTTCCACCTGTTTGCGCTCCGTGATATCCCGGACCACGGCCAGACAGTAGCCACGATCCAACTCGACGAATGACCAATGCACTTCCACGGAAAAATGCGATCCGTCTTTGCGGCGGTGTTCTGACTCGAGCTTCATAGAGCCTTGGAGGCGCACCAGTTTGACCACGCGGTCCCAGGGCTGGTTGGCAATCGTTGGCTCAACGTCCGAGACCGTCAATGACAAGTATTCGTCCCGCGTATAGCCGTGATCTCGGCAGGCGCGTTCATTGACATCCAGGAATCTCCCTGTGTCCGCGTCCACCACTTCGAAGCCGTCAACCACATGGTCCGCCAGCGCACGGAACAACACCGCCGCCTCGTTCGGCCATGGGATCTTGGTCTGGGTCTCCTCCCGCAAAACGAGCAGCCGGGCCAATTGGCGCACTACACGTTGGAGGGCCTCAGATTGGTCGGGTGAGAAGGGACGGGGCTCTGCCTGAAAGAGGGTCAGTCGGCCCAGGCACCGTTCGGCGCTTGATACAATGGGGAAGGAGTCCACGCCCTGAACCGGGGGAAGCCCGCGAAGGACCACCGTCGGTTCCACCCGCACACGTGCCGCACTCATGTGTCCAGCCAGGCTCTTTGTCTCCACTTCTGTGAGACGCCGCGCCGCCTCCACGTCAAGCGAGTCCGCCGGGAACACCCACTGCTTTTGTGAATCGGGAGTGCTGAGGAGGGCAATCGGAGCCTGGCCGACATAGGCGGCGAGCGCGAGGCACTCGTGCACACGGGTATCACTCGGCTCGACCTCGTACGCCGCGGCGAGCCGGTCGTCTGCCTGCGCATCTGTCTCAGGAGGCCGGAACGTGTTGGACATCAAGCCGCAGAAGATCCGTCTTCTGCCTTCTTAATCTTATACCCGGCTCGGATAGGGAAGCTATACAAGTAGTTCTGACAGATCCATTTGGATGGCACCACGTGGACGCATCACAGCGTGACCCCCAGCAGCCGGCAGGGTGTCCCCTCCCGGCATCGAAGCGGAACCCATCGACAACTGGTGGCGCCGCCCTCGTCCTTCGCCCGCAGGGCTCGACTAGGGGCGGACTTTGAAGGTACTGACCGCCCCCCAGAGATCACCGCTGGTCTTGGCCAATGCCTGGCCAGCGGCGTTGATGCTGGACAGACTGGTCTCCCCCTGCTGGAGTTCTCCGGCCAGACCTTGGATGTTCCCGGCGATTTTCTTGGTGGAGTCGGATTGGGTGGAGATGGTCAAAGCGATTTGCTGGAGCATTGCCGTCAGATTGTTCACCGCATAGACGATGGACTCGATCCGGGCCCCCGCGTCTCGTGACAGGTCCAGGCCTCGTTCCGTCGCGAGGGTGGCATGCCGCATGGCATCCACGGCCGTGATGGTTTCCGCTTGGGTCGTCCGGATCGTATCTCCAATTTCTTTGGTCGCCTTCGTCGTCCGCTCGGCCAATTTGCGGACCTCGTCCGCGACGACGGCAAACCCTCGTCCTTGTTCCCCGGCACGGGCTGCCTCAATGGCAGCATTGAGCGCCAATAAATTGGTCTGATCCGCAATTTCTTCGATCATGCTGACGACCCGTCCGATCTGCTCGGACTGGACTCCCAGATCCTGTATCTTCACCGCCGTCTGCTGGATCGTCTCCCCGAGAACCGATAGGCTGTCCAACGATTCTTTCACGATTTTGTGGCTTTCCTTGGCCGCCCTGCTGGCTTGGTCCGATTCCGTGGCCACCGCTTGGGCATTGGTGGACACGAACGTGGCGCCAAACGCAATTTGCTCAATGGCGGAGGACGCATCGGTGGCATGTTGTGCCTGGTGTTGGCGGCCATCCACCAGCATCTGCATATTCACGGCTAATTCCTGTGATGTGCTCGCGACCCGCATGCTGTGAGACGCGATCGCCCGGAGCGTGTCCTCCAGTTTGGCGATCATCTGGTTGATCCCGATACAGGCCCGCCCGATTTCGTCCTTTGAGCTTTCCGGCAACCGCCGCGTCAAATCCCAATCGCCTGTCAATTGCCTCAAGAATTGGTCGAGCCGATGGAGGGGAGCGTCCAGGGCCCGGGTCAACACCCCGCCGGCGATGAGGCCCACTCCCAACACGATCATCGCCAGGATCCACATCCATTGTGTGCGCCGCGCCAATTGAGTCTCGGCTTCACGCTCCAATGCCTGTTGGTACGCCGTCAACGCCCCTGTCAAGTCTGCGACCCCCCGATCATGGGTCTGGAACAGGGGCCGCAGGCTACTGTCCATGATCTTGCCTGCCTGCAGCTTGTCCCCTGCTTGGAGGGCCGGCACCATATACAGCTGCATCCGCTTGAGATATTCCAAACCAGTGGGAATGATCTGCTCCCGAAGCAGGCCCTTGATGGTCGGATCGGCAACCTCCGCGCCTGACACGGCCTCTGCCTCGGCCTGGAACGTGAACCCCATTTTTGTCATCGCCTCGATCCGTTGGTGCAATTGGTCCTGATCTCGCTCCTCCATCGCGGACATCACAAGCCGATGTATCGGCCCTAAATGGAGCGGGGGCGGCAGAACGGCCGCCACCAGGTTCTTGCTCACATCAATTTGTTTGTAGAGGGGCCCGTTGATGCGCAGCCGCTGGAAGGTGTCCATCGCAACAGCCACGAACAAGAGATGCCCAACGGTAATGAGGCCGATGAAGACCACCAATTTCGCTCGAACACTTGTGATGCGCATGTGTGTACTTGCGTTCCTCTCGTCCCGGGACAGCCACGGGATCCGACCCCGGGATCGGCTCTCCGGATGGTCCCGACGGACACGTGGAGGGACCCCAACCCGTCCGGCCACACCATCGTGTAGTACTCTTATCGGAACAATGAGGCGATGTATGAATACCAATGGGGGCAACGATTTAGCCCCTAACGAGAGGGACGTATAGACCTATTCGCTTCAGTCCATATGGCTGGCGCAAGGCAGGCGACCACCTCACTCCGAGGGTGCGACCGTCTGTCGAACGTTTTCAAGGAATTACACGGATGGCCTGGTGGAAAGTGGCGCATAGGGTTATACGCGTTCACCATGCCCCTTGCGGCGGGGGAGGCTCTGCGTCCCTCCCCGGCCCAGAATACCAACGCACGCCGGCCCCACGGTTTCTCCCGGCGAAAGTGAGTGTCATGACCAGGCGGGACTCACGGTACCATCGGTCGTTCGCCAAGCGGGCGTCCAGGCCAGTGCCACGGTCTTGATGGAGATGTTGGTCTTCGTCGGACGAAGCGCGGCCGTTTCGAGGGTTTCCATCAAGGCGTCGGGCCCGGCTGCGGCATCCGCTTCCGCCTTGAACTGGGCCTCCAGATCGGCCAGTTGCTGTTGTACCGCGTCCACGTTCTCCTGGGCCATCCCGACATCCTTGGCATCTTTGAGCGTCTTGCCGGCCTTCCCAAGCGCCGTCGCTGCCTTCCCGATGCTGGTGTGCGAAATCGCCTTTCGCCCCATAAATGCCCCGAGGATCGTGGCCCCCACCGACAAGGCCGCCTGAATGCCACTGGTTTTGGCCTGTTCTTTCTCGCGCACGACCGCCTGCTCGGCGCGGCGAACGCGATCCTGCAACGCCGCGATCTTCGGAGCATACTTCTGCCGCAATTTTTCCAGAGCTAGATCGCGCCGTTCATGCGCCAATTGCTGCATGCGTACACGGAAGTCTCGCTCCGATTCGCCCGGTTTGGACAACTCGTAGAGCCCCGGGCTTCGATACAGATCCAGCTTGGCTGTCCGGAACAGCCATGTGGCGTAATCCTTCTTCCATTCGTCGTAGCTCTTCGGCTTGGCGGCCCCCGGCAGGGCCTCCGCAAAAGAGGCTCCCGGCTCGGGGTCGCGCTCCAGATCCTCACGGGTCAGCGTGCACGCCGCCGCCGCGTCCCACTCCACGGCCGTCCGATCCTGTGCGAGCGAGGTCAGATGCGCCTGATCCTGGATCAGTTCCAAACACTTTTTGGTATCGGTGAACCGGATCTGGCTGATCCCCAACAACATCGGCTCATAGACCAGCGTGCTCCCCCCCGGTGGAGTGCCGCGCACCGGCACAAAATACTGCGGGACATCCGGCGGCAGGACGGGACGCGCCGCAGTGCGGGGCGACGGGTGAGCCGCCAGGGGACTCGCCGCGGGAGTCGCCTCCGTCCCGCTCCCTCCGGTCCGGTGACCGCCCCGGATCGGATCCATCACGGTCTTGATCTGCGCGCGCGTGAGCGGCCCTCGCAAGTACGACAGGGCCCAGCGTGTCTCGAAAATAACCGGTTGATCCTCATGCACATTGTTCATCAGAAACACCCGGTTCCCCAGCCCGGCCAACGTGGCTTCCATGGCCTGCCGATCGAATTTCTTGCCGGCACTGGCCGACGCCCCTTCCAGCCCTTCCAACACCCGAGCTTTGTCCCGTTCCGTCTGCAGCCGTCCGATGAACCACGTCCCGGTATTGGCCAGCCCCTTGTAGTCGAGATCCACCGGATTTTGGGTGGCGAGCACCACTCCCACGCCGAACGCCCGGGCCTGTTTCAACAATGTCAGCAACGGCCCTTTGGAGGGCGGATTGGCCACCGGGGGAAAGTAGCCGAATATTTCGTCCATGTAGAGCAGGGCGCGCAGGGTGGTCGTCCCCGACTGCGTCCGGACCCACCCCAACATCTGATTGAGCAGGAGCGAGACGAAGAACATGCGCTCGGCGTCGCTCAGGTGCGCGATGGAGAAGATGGCCAACCGGGGCTTGCCCGTCTGGGTATACAGCAAGGACGGGATGTCCAAGGCCTCGCCCTCCAGCCACGCACTGAATCCCGGCGCCGCCAAGAGGTGGTTCAATTGCATGGCCAGCGCGAAACGCTCCTTGGACGGATAAAACGATTCCAGGTCCATCACCCCCACCTTCGACATCGGCGGGGTCTGAATCGAATGAATCAGGGCCGCGAGATCCAAATCTGTTTCCTGTTTCCAGGCGGCGCTGATGAGCGTGGACAAGAGAATGTGTTCCCGACTTTTGATCGGGTCCGCGTCAAGACCGAGGAGGCCCAGCAAGCTGGTCGCGGTGGTACTGACCCGCTCCCGCAACAATTCCGCATCCTCGAGTATGGCTGCTTCGGGGACGGCAAACGATTTCAGGATCGACACTGGAATCCCGGCTTGGCTGCCCGGCGTGTAGATCACCATGTCGGCCGCATCGCGCAAGCGTTGAATGCGGGCGCCGTCCTGCCCCCACTGGGCCAAGCCGGCTTTCCAGGTTTCGGCCTGCTTCGCTGCGAACTCGGCCGGCGCCAGCCCCTTCTTCCGCGCATCGTCTTCATTGATCCAGGGTTGGAAATCCTCCGGATGCAACTGCGGGAAGGTCAGCAGCAGGTTCCCCAAGTCACCCTTCGGGTCGATGATGATGGCCGGAATACCGTCGATCGCCGCCTCTTCCAGCAGCGACAGGCACAAGCCCGTCTTGCCGCTTCCCGTCATCCCGACACAGACCGCGTGTGTCACGAGATCCTTGGAATCATAGAGGAGCCACCCCGGCTTGGCGGCTTTGGCGGCCAAATCGTAGGGCCGCCCCAGATAAAACACGCCGAGCTTTTCAAAGTCTTCTGCGGCAGGGGGGGCGGGCGCCGGAGCGGGCGGAGGGGCGGCCTTCTTGGCTGGCGATTTCTTCTCGGCGGTCTGGCTCGTCTTCACCTTGGGCATCCCGTCCTCCTCCTGCGTCATGAATACGACGATGTTCGTAGGCGCTATTGTATGGAGGACCGCCCCTCGCTGCAACCGGGGGCCGGATCCCTTCGGAGAACCGGGACCGACCACAGCCCGCGGCAGGCCGCGCTACCGTGGGGCGGGCGACTCTACGCGAATCTGGCGGTCGACGTAGGCGGAAAACGTCGGGTCGTTGGACACGAACACCACGGACCATGGCTCTTCCTTGGAACAGAGCCGCCGCAAGATGACCTCGCGGGTCGATGGGAGCATGCTGTGGAGCGTGCCGTCGAAAATCAGCAACGGCGGGCGCGTGACGATGGCTCGGGCCAGAAGCACGCGCAGGATTTGACTCAGGGTGAAACTTACCCCGGACGCATGGACCGAGGTCTGAATCCCCTTCGGCAGGGCGTCCATCTCCTCTTCCAATTCCACGAACCGGAGGGCCCAAGCCATGTCCTGGTAGGTCACCCCTGGACGCCCCAAACTGATATTGTCCTCCACGGTCCCATCGATCAAGGTCGGCTGGGAATCGAGGATCACCGCGCGATACCGAGAGATCGAGACCGGATCGACCTCCACCACATTGACATCGTGATAGCGGACGACCCCGGCGGTGGGGCGCACCAATCCCGCCAACACCTTGGCCATCGCGGTCTTGGCCGTGCTGGTGTTCGTGAGAATCACCACTTTCTCGCCGGCGGCGATCTCGCACTCGAACTCCTCGAACAAGGGGGCAGCCGGTGGCAGTACGAACGAGACGGCGCGGCAGGTCAGATGCATGCCCGTCGTCACGTCGACCGGCAAGGGCACCGTGCTGTCTCCCAGGCTCTGCGCCCGCGGCAGGGAAAAGACCCCCGCTAGTTCCCGCAGCGACGTGAACATGAAAAAGACGGCGACCATGCGGCGCGCCAACGTATCCATATTCACCAACAGGTTGCCGACCAAGACCTCCGCCCCGGCGAATTGCCCGACCGTAATCTGTTTTTCCACCACGAGCAGGCCCGCCGTGACGATCAATCCGGCGTGGCCGAACGCCAACCAGAACGCGGAGGCCTTGTACTGGCGTCCCGTGAGGGTGTCCGACCGTTGCTGCCGTACACGAAGGTAGGGATGGAGCAGTTCATCCGTCCGTTTCAACAGATGGTGGCGGCCGTCCACCGCGCGCAGGTGCGCGGCATTGTCGGCAATGTTCTGAATCCAATGAAAGATCCCGTAGTGGAGCTGCGACATGCGGAGCGTCACCAGGAAACCGCCGCGCCCGAAGATCACGAGCAGGCCGATGAACCCCGTGAACAAGATACCGAGATAGGCCAGGAATGCCGGGCTGGAAAACATCAGCATGCAGACGGCCACGGTGCCCGCCACGACGACATTGAACAAGTCGGCCGTCATCATGACGAGGGCACGCGTCAACAAGTCGGCTTCCATGAAGCGCGCCGCCTGCCGGGTGACGGCCGTCTCGGCCTCGATGGCGGGGATGATGGTCGTGAAGGCCACCGCGATACGGGCATACGCGCGCTGTTGGAGCGTCTCGACGGCGCGGGCCTGCCGCTCCCGAAAATAGGCCACCCCCAGCAGCGCCACCAGGACTGCCCCGGCCAGGGTAAAGACCATTCGGGCTTCCATCGCGAAGGAAAAGGTGCTGACCAGCTCCTGGACGGCGATCGGCACGCAGAGAAAGAGGAGGCCGATCCCGACGGCATACGAGGCGATGATGCCGAGCATGCGCCGCTCCAACAGGAACATCTGGCCCAAGTGGGCCCACATGTCCCGCAGGACATGCCGCAATTCGTATTGGGGTTCGTTCAGCATCCGGTCCCCTCAACGCACAAAGGGCTCCTGCCGGCATCTGCGGCAGGAGCCCTTATGAAGGCGCACCTCCTACCGCACGGGTAGGAGTTATCAGCGATCGGCCGACATCGGCCCACAGCGGTTCAGGTGAACTCCATCACCTCAATAGTGTCGAGGCCCCATGCTACATGCCCGGGGGGGCCAGGTCAATCGAAGAGTCGATGCCGGACTCCGAGGGAGCCCCCTCGGCCAGCAGGTCGGCCCTCCCCTTCAGAACAACCAGGCTTTCGCAATGAGCACCAGCCCGGACATGAAAAGGAACACGGCAAAGGTTTCGCGGTACCGCTCCGTACTCAGTTTGGCATAGAGCAGCGTCTCAGTCGCCAGAAACATGCCCACGCCCAATGCCATGTACCCGGCGATCGCCGGACGCGGCCCGTGAGTCCCCGCCCCGCTGACCAGCAACGTGAGCAATTGGAAGAGGGCGAACGTACCGTAGGCGGCGGCCGTCGTCACCCGTGCGGCATCCTTTTCCATAGACCGGCTATGCACGATGGCCGTCAACAGCGAGCCCCCCAAGTTCGTCAGACCATGCACCACACCCATGACGAGAAAGTACGCGCGCTCGTACCGCACCAGCGAATCGATCAGGCGCTGGAACGGGAGATAGAGACTCTTGAGCGCCACCACGATGAGGAACCCCCCGACGAGCGGACCGAGGTTGAGCTTGGTTCGGGAGATCGCAAACAAACTGACGACGATACCAGGCACCGATAGCAGGAGAATCCGGCGATAGAAGGCCCGATCGATGTAGCGCGCGTGTTGACTGACTTGCACCAGGTTGATGCACAGGGAAATCGGCAGCAGAATGGTCAGGGCCGTGAGAAACTCGTACCCCAGCACCAGCAGCACCGGCGTCCCGAAGAGCAGGACCCCAACCCCGAAGATGGACTGAATGGTCGCCGTCACCAAGACCACGGCGAGGATGTCCCACTGCATGAAGTCGTCCTCCTGGCGGGCTTATAGGGAGCGACCTTGTTGCCTGTCAATGCCGGACGGTCTTCCGCCGGTGGCCGCCTGCTCCCTGCAGAGGATCAAATTCCCTCGTCCCCCACGACCAACCTCGCTATACTGGCCCTCATCATGACCGTGTCGATCCGGCTTCGCGGCGGACGCTCCCGAGCGGGGCTGTGCGCGCTTCTCCTCGTCTCATTGTTCCTTTCTCCGGCTCGCGCCGAAAGCCCCGCCCCCAGCGTGCACTGGGGCGCGATCGCCTTTCCGGACCCGGAGCGCACGCTCGATCTCGTTGCCGTCACCGTGAACCGTTTCACCGAGTTTGACGGGGACGGCCGCCGCTACAACAACATCAATGAAACCGCCGGCTTCAATTTTGCGTCCCTGAGCTGGACCGAGAAGTTGACGCACCTGCCCGGCTGGAATCTCAACCTGACCGCCGGCGGCGGTCCCACGGCGGACGGGTTTACCCGCTTCCTACAGAACGACGTCATCCATCGGTTCCGCGGGCTCACGCCCGTGCCGGTCGACCAAAAGCGCGAAACGGTCGACGTCATGCTCAGCGGCTCGATGAACCGCTGGATGAACTGGTTCGGCGATCGCATCCAGGGCTTCGCCGGATTCGGTGTCGCAGGCGGCACGCTCTACTATGAACCGTGGGCAAACGTGGGTGTTCGGCGGCTGGCTCTATCCGATCTGGGGAAGAGCCTCTGGGGCAGTTCGCGCGGCTTGGACACCGTCTCCGATTTCGTGCGCGTTTCCGCGATGGCCCGCTATGGCCGGATCTTTCGGAGCGGGGCGTTCGATGATCTGGCCACCGTCAACTATCTCGGGCAGGCCTCCATCTCGATTGCGGACTACCGGGAGGAACGCGCGCGTCCGCCCCGCTGGGAACTGGAGGTGGCCTTCACCGTCGACTCGGGCCTGTTCGTCGACTATGCGGGAAAGGGGTTGGAAGAACGGTTCGTCTCCGTGGCGCTGCGCATGCCCTTCGTCACATTCGAAACCTGGAACGACTTGATCAATCAGAAGGACTACGGCCCGACGTTCGGGGCCCGCGTCATCCTGGATTTGCGGGAGATTTACCATGCGCTCAACGAGCGCCCGCGATCATGACCCTGCCCGGCTCACCATTCTTTGAAGATCACGAAGACGGCTACCACGATCAGCGCGAACCCCACCACATAGTTCCACTTCAGGGCTTCCTTCAGATACACGACTGAGAACACCGAGAAGACGACCAAGGTGATGACTTCTTGGATGGTCTTGAGCTGCGCCGCGCTGAATTGGGCGTGGCCGATGCGATTGGCCGGCACTTGGAAGCAGTATTCGACGAATGCGATGCCCCAGCTTGCCAGAATCACCGTGAACAGCGGATACTCTTTGAACTTCAGATGCCCGTACCAGGCGAAGGTCATGAAGATATTGGAGATCGTCAGCAGCACCACGGTTTGCATCGCGCAGACTCCTTCTTCTCGTGGGACGATGGGATAGTCGCTGGGATTCGTACCCTGGCCGATAGGGCCGATGGCGGACTGAAGAAACGCCCGGTTCCGTTTCGGCCTCACTGGGAGGGGCGAGGGCACGGGGAGTGTAGATGCCGCGAGCGGGGGAGGCAGGACGAACCGCGTCAGCCCACTCCGGCTTCCTTCAACACCTGGCCGGTGTAGGACTGTTTCACCCGGGCAATTTCCTTCGGTGGGCCTTGGGCCACGATCGTCCCACCCCGGTCGCCGCCCTCGGGCCCCAGGTCGATGATCCAATCGGCGTTCCGAATCATGTCGAGATTGTGCTCAATGACCAGCACGGTATTGCCGGCTTCCACCAAACGATCCAGCACGTCCAGTAAGCGCTGAGTGTCCGCAAAATGGAGGCCGGTGGTCGGTTCGTCCAGAATGTACAGCGTCCGCCCGGTCGCCCGCTTGGACAGCTCGCGCGACAGTTTCACCCGCTGCGCTTCGCCGCCCGAAAGGGTCGTGGCCGATTGGCCAAGCCGGATGTACTGGAGCCCCACGTCGTGCAACGTTTGGAGCTTGGTCTTGATGAAGGGCACGGCCTCGAAAAAGCTCAAGGCCTCGTCCACCGTCATGTTCAACACCTCGGCGATGCTCTTGCCCCGGTAGAGGACGTCCAAGGTTTCCCGGTTGTAGCGCTGCCCCTTGCACACTTCGCAGGTGACGTACACATCGGGAAGAAAGTGCATTTCGATCTTGATGAGGCCGTCCCCTTCGCACGCCTCGCACCGCCCCCCCTTGACGTTGAAGCTGTACCGCCCGGCCTTGTAGCCGCGCACCCGTGACTCCGGCAATTGGGCGAAGAGATCCCGGATGAACGTGAAGAGGCCCGTGTAGGTCGCCGGATTGCTGCGGGGCGTTCGGCCGATCGGCGATTGGTCGATGTCGATGACCTTGTCGAGGGCCTCCACGCCCTGCAGCGCCTGACAGCCGTCGATCTTCGGCTTCTTTTCCTGCAACAGCTGCGAGAGCGAATGGAACAGGACCTCCAACACCAGCGTGCTCTTGCCCGAACCGGAGACCCCGGTGACACAGGTGAACAGGCCGAGCGGAATCCGCGCCGTCACGTCCTTGAGATTGTGTTTGCGGGCCCGCTCGATCGTGAGAAAACCCTTGGGCTTCCGGTTGCGCGCGGGGAGGCTGACGGCGGCGGTGCCCTTCAGATAACGCCCCGTCAACGACTCCGGATTCGCCATGATCTGCGCCGGCGTCCCCTGGGCCACGACATGCCCGCCGAGCGTGCCCGCCCCTGGCCCCAAGTCCACGATGTAATCGGCCGCCAGCATCGTTTCCGCGTCATGTTCGACCACCACCACCGTGTTCCCCAAGTCCCGCAAGCGGAGAAGCGTCTGCAGCAAGCGACGGTTGTCCCGCTGATGGAGCCCGATCGACGGCTCGTCCAAAATATACAGCACCCCGACGAGCCCGGAGCCAATCTGCGTCGCGAGCCGAATCCGCTGCCCTTCGCCGCCCGAGAGCGTGGCGGCCGCACGATCCAGCGTCAAATAGTCCAGCCCCACGTTGACCAAAAACCCGAGCCGCTCGCGGATCTCCTTCAGAATGCGGTGCGCGATCAACTGTTCCCGCTCCGTGAGCGTCAGCCCCTTGAAGATGTCCGCGGCCGCCCGGACCGACAGATGCGTGACCTCCGCGATACTGCGGCGGTCGACCTTGATCGCCAAGCTTTCCGGCCGCAACCTCGCGCCGCGGCAGGTGGTGCAGCATTCCAGCACGGTGAAATCTTGGTCTTCGGGGCACCCCTCCGGCATCACATAGCCAATGCCGTCGCAGGCCGGACAGGCGCCGTGGGGACTATTGAAGGAGAAAATCCGCGGGGTCAGCTCCGGATAACTGACGCCGCATTTGATGCAGGCCAACTTGTCGCTGTAGATCTTCACGTCTTCGTCGCCGGTCCACACGCCGACCAGGCCGCCCGTCAGTTTGAGTGCGGTTTCGACGGAATCGGCCAACCGCCGGGAGAGCGCCTGCTCCCGCTTCATCACGATGCGATCGACGATGACTTCGATCGTGTGCTTTTTCTGCTTGTCGAGGGTGAGGTCCTCCGCCAGATCCATCACGCGCCCGTCCACGCGGGCCCGCACATACCCGGCCCGGCGCATGTCGAGCCATTCCTTCCGGTATTCGCCTTTTCGTCCGCGCACGATCGGCGCCAGAATCTGCGCCTTCGTCCCCTCCGGCATGGCCTGCATGGCGTCCACCATCTGCTGCACCGTCTGGGCGGCGATCTCTTCGCCGCAGCTGTGGCAAAAGGGATGGCCGACCCGCGCGTAGAGCAGCCGCAGGTAGTCGTAAATCTCGGTGACGGTCCCGACGGTGGAGCGGGGATTGTGGCTGGTGCTTTTTTGTTCGATGGAAATGGCAGGCGACAACCCTTCGATGGAATCGACGTCGGGTTTGCCCATTTGTTCCAGAAACTGCCGCGCGTAGGCCGACAGCGACTCGACATACCGCCGCTGCCCTTCGGCATAGATCGTGTCGAACGCCAGTGACGATTTGCCGGACCCGCTCAACCCCGTCATGACGACGAGTTTGTCCCTCGGAATCTCCAGATCGAGATTCTTCAGATTGTGCTCGCGCGCGCCCTTGATGATGATGCTCTGGCCCATAGGGGGAGGGATTATACCACCATGGCCCCTCCCGATCTCACCCACCCTCGGTGGCCCGGGTGCTCCTCACCGTCAGATTTTTGACATCCCGCGCTCAATCCCGCACTCCAGTTCTGCGCAAGAACGACCGATACAGTCATGCCGGTCCTTTACACGACACCTCTAGCCCCGCGATCCCACGACGACACACATGCACACCGTCCTGACCCAATTCAAGCGGAACATCAACCAGTTGTTCGGCATCTGTGTGGACATTCTCAATGTCGGCCGCACCCTGCAGCAACTCTCGCTCAACATGCAGATTCTGGCGAATAACGGGGTCGTGCAGGCCGCCAAGATTCCGGGCGGGAAAGGCCGGCCGATGCTGGCGCTCGTGGAGATTCTCAACCAGACGCCCAAAGACATCCGCCCCGGCGTCCAGTCCCTCGAACAACTGTGCGCGTCGCTGGCCCGCTGTGCTGCGACCAGTTCCCATATCGTTTGGCGCTATCACCAACTGGTTACCAGTCTCTTGACGGCTGTCCCGCAACAGGGGCCGGCCGCGGCGGCGCACCGGCACCACGACCTGTCCCACTTGCGCTTCACCACCGCCGAGGATGTCACGGCCCTGATGCAACACCCCGGGTTTGCCGCGGCAGAGCCCCTGACCCGGAATAACCACACCTACATCGCCACGCTCTGCCAGACCAACCTCACCGAGTTGCAGGAACGGCTGAAAGACGCGCTCCGCTGCTTGGGTGAAACGCGGCAAGCGTTGGGCGGGCTGAGGATGATCGGGTTAACCACCCGCTACATGGCCTTCTGCATCGCCTCGGAAGCCGCCGGGTTGGCCGAGGCCAACTTCCGCAACCTCTCCACCGAAATCAATCAGGCCGTGGACGATCTCGACGCGAAAACGGGCACGATGAAGGCCGCCATCGACCATGGAGAAGAAATGCTGGCACTACTGCTGAAAGGGCACACGTATGCAAAGTAAGGTCCTCTTCAATCAGGACGGGCATCAGTGGATCGTCATCGGCCGCGATCCTGAAAAAGACAGCCACGTCATCGACACGAACGAATATGTCATCCTCCACCGGGGCGAGGCCATGTTGCTGGACCCAGGGGGTATCCAGATTTTTCCCCAGGTACTGGCCGAACTCGCCAAATACGTGCGGATGCAGGACATCCGGGTCATCTTCGCCAGCCATCAGGACCCCGACATCTGCTCCTCGCTCGCGATGTGGCTCGACCTGAACCCCACGATCAAAACCTACTGCTCGTGGCTGTGGACGGGGTTCGTCAGCCATTTCAGCGCGGGGACCGCGATTGAGTTGACCCCCATTCCCGACGAGGGCATGCGTATCAAGATCGGCGAGCATGGACCCGAGGTCGAGGCGATCCCGGCGCACTATTGCCACTCGTCCGGCAATTTTTCTATTTACGATCCGACCGCCAAAATCCTCTTCTCCGGCGACATCGGCTCGGCCCTGGTCCCCGACCATCACGCCAGCCTCGTGGTGACGGATTTCGACCAGCACATCCAGTACATGCGGGGCTTCCACTTGCGGTGGATGCCGTCCACCACCGCCCTGCGGGCGTGGGTGCAGCGGGTGCGCGCGATCAAGCCCCGCATGATCTGCCCCCAGCACGGGTCGATTTTCGAAGGCGAGATGGTCGGCAAGTTCCTCGATTGGCTCGACAGCCTGGAGGTGGGCCAGTGGAAAGGCGCCACCTCGGCCGAATCCCGCAAAGCCGCCTGAGCGCCGATCTCCCCCGCCTGCACCCGGCACCGTGATTCGGGCTCGCTTGACCGCCAGTCTTGGCCGGTGCTAGGTTCGGGCCATGGTGCACGTCGAGGACCCGCCGCTGGAGCCGTCGGCCCCCGCGGCCCCCCCACAGTCCATTTCTCGCTGGTCCGGCCAGGCACGCGAGCAAGCCGTCCAGCGCATGTTCACGGCCATCGCCCGCTGGTACGACCTGAACAACACGCTGCTCAGCTTCGGGCTTCACTACCGCTGGAAACATCTGACCGCTGAACTGGTGCCCCGCACCGCCGGCGGCACCGCCTTGGATATCGGCGCCGGGACCGCCGACTTGGCGCTGCTGGTCGAGCCCCGGCTCCAACCAGGCGGCCGAGTGATTGCCGCGGATCTGAACCATGCCATGCTGGCCGAAGGCCGTCGAAAAGTCGTCGCGCGGGGCCTCGCAGACCGGATCACCTGCATGGAAGTCAACGCCGAACACCTGAGTTTTCCCGATCACAGCTTCGACGCGGTGACGACCGGCTTCTGCATGCGCAACGTGGGCAACCTGGATGCCGCCTTTCGGGAAATCCATCGTGTCCTCAAACCCGGCGGCCGCTTTGCCTGCCTGGAATTTTCACGCCCCACGTCGGCCTGGCTCCGGCGCCTGTACGATTGGTATTCGTTCACCCTGCTGCCCAGGATCGGCACCGTGGTCGCCAAGGACCACACCGGGGTCTATGAGTACTTACCGGCCTCCATCCGGACCTTCCCGGAACAAGGTGCCCTCTGCACCCGCCTGCGCGAGGCCGGATTCTGCGACGTCACCTACCGGAACCTGACCGGCGGCATTGTGGCCATCCATTCGGCGACGAAATAGTGAGCCGTATGGGAGCGATTCAGTCCATTCTGTACGTGTTTCTGCCCTGCAAGCAGGTCTACCCCCTGGGGGTGACCTACTTGGCGGACGTGCTCCACCGCCATCGGCCGGACGTCCGGCAACAGATTCTCGATCTGTCTCCCTACCCCGCGGAGGGGCGTTTGCGGGCCGTGCGTGACGCGGCCTTGGCCTTTCGGCCTGATTTAGTCTGCTTTTCCTGGCGCGATATTCAGATTTTTTCCCCCCACGAGGGCGACTCGTCGCTCGAGCATGCGTTCAATTTCTACTTCGCCAGCAACCCGTTGAAGCGCATCACGGCTTCGTTCGAGGGCTTGCGCCAGCTCTACCGGTACTACAACCATATCCGGGCGAACCTCTCCTACCCCTGGATGATCAGCAAAGAATTCCCTCAGGCCAAGATCATGATCGGCGGCGGCGCCTTTACGGCCTTTGCGGATCAACTCATCGAAAAGTTGCCGGAAGGGGTGATCGGCATCCTCGGAGAAGGCGAAGACGCCATCCTGAAAGTGGTGAACGGGGATTCGCTGGAGGGCGAACGATACATCTATCGTGAAGGGAAACGGATCGTCAAAGGCCAACAGCGCGCCACCGTGTCGCTGGAGACCCAGACGGTGGACTTGCCCTATCTCACGTCGATTTTCCCCCAATATCGTGACTACATCGGCGAATCCATCGGCGTCCAGACCAAGCGCGGCTGCCCCTACGACTGCGCCTTTTGTCTCTATCCCTATATCGAAGGCAAGCGCGTGCGCTACCGGCCGCCCGAGATGGTCGTGAAGGACATCGCCCAACATTATCATCAATGGGGGGCGCGCCAATTCTGGTTTACCGACGCACAGTTCATTACCGGGCGGGAAGCCTATCCCCAATGTACGGAAATCCTCGAACGCATCCTGGCGGAAAAACTGGAGATCCAGTGGTCGGGCTATGTGCGTACCTCCCTCATCACACCTGAACTGGCCAGACTGATGGTCCGCTCGGGCGTGGGTGACCTGGAGGTGGCCATCACCTCCGGTAGCCAGGAGGTGCTCAACAACCTGCACATGGGCTTCAAGCTGGACCGGCTCTATGATGGATGCCGCTACCTCGCTGAGGCGGGGTTCAAGGGCAAGATTATTCTCAACTACTCCCTGAACTCACCAAAGGAAACGGAAGAGACGCTCCTGCAGAGCGTGGAGTCCTATAAGAAAGTGGCGGCGATCTTGGGAGAGGAGCGAGTCTTCCCCTTGATGTTTTTCCTCGGCATTCAACCGAATACCGATCTGGAACATCGTCTCTTGGAAGAAGGCTACCTCTCGGCTGGGTACAACCCCCTGATGCTGACCCCGACCAGCATCCGGAAATTGTTGTATAACCCGGCGCCGCTCAACAAGATTATCGCGAAGGCCTGCCTTGCGGCTTGGCAGAAAAAGCAGGGCAGCCGGGATCCCAGGACATGGACGGGCTCGCTCTCCCAGACAACGCACCCGCAACCGGCCCATTCGGGCACGGGGTACGCGGACGGGAATCTCATCCGTGGGGTCGAGGCCAACTCAGGCCGTGACGCCTTGCTCACCTTGGAAGAAATTCTCCGGACCAGGAAAGGGACGGACACCTGCTCCGCCTCCGTGAGTCAGCCGACGACGAGTTCCCCCCCCTCCTCCTAGCCCGATGCGGCGCCCCCAGGCGCTGTCTTGCATTCCCTTTCCAGCCGATGCTATCATCCCCTTTCTTTTGTCACCGGCGTCGGCGTAATCGGTTGGAATTTCTCGCATTTCTCACACGAAGGGCCGGTCGGCTGTTCTCCTGAAGGAGGCGTGTTGATGTACAAGACGATCTATATACCGGTCGATAATTCAGACCATTCGAATACGGCTGTCGACCTGGGTATTGAGCTCGCCAAAACGTTCGGATCCAAAATCGTCGGCAGCCACGTCTATGCGGCCAAGATGCACGACAAGCGCTTCAAACAGATGGAAGCCGGCCTGCCTGAGGAATACCACGACGAAAAAGAGCTTGACCGTCAGCGGCAGATTCACGACTCCCTCATTACGCGTGGGCTGCAGATCATCACCGATTCCTACCTCGACTATGTCGACAAGCGTTGTACGGAAGCCAACCTCCCGCTCGAACGCCGCTCCCTGGAAGGCCGCAACTGGAAGGTCCTCGTCGAGGACATCTCAAGCAACGGCTACGACCTGGTGGTGATGGGCGCCTTGGGCGTCGGCGCAGTCAAGGATAGCGTGATCGGAAGCAACACCGAGCGGGTGATCCGGCGGGTCCGAACCTCCGACATGTTCGTCATCAAAGATACCAAGCCGTCCGTGGGCGGGAAGATCGTCGTCGCCGTCGATGGCAGCCCCTATTCTTTCGGCGGGCTGATGACGGGGCTTCAATTGGGGAAGGCGCTCAACATGCCGGTTGAAGCCATCTCGGCCTTCGACCCCTATTTTCACTATGCGGCGTTCCACAGCATTTCCGGCGTGCTGAACGAAGAAGCGGGCAAAGTGTTCCGTTTCAAAGAGCAGGAAAAGCTGCACGAGGAAATCATCGACAGCGGACTGGCGAAGATCTATCAGTCGCATCTCGACATTTCCCGAGAAGTCGCGCAAGCCGAGAACACCGACATCAAGACGACCCTGCTGGACGGCAAGGCGTTCGAAAAAATTATTCAGTATGTCCGGAAGGAACAACCCTGGCTCCTGATCGTGGGCCGCATCGGCGTGCACAGCGACGAGGATATGGACATCGGCAGCAACACCGAAAACCTGCTGCGCAGCGCGCCGTGCAATGTGCTGGTCTCCAACCGCAAGTACGTGCCGCCCATCGATACACAAGCGGAATACACCATCGCCTGGACCGAAGAAGCGCTGCAGCGCATGGAACGGATTCCGGTCTTCGCCCGTGGTGTGGCCAAGACGGCCATCCATCGGTACGCGATCGAAAAGGGCCATACCATCATCAGCAATTCCGTGGTCGATTCGGCAGTCGGTCATATCCTGCCGAAGGGCGCCATGGAAGCCATGCGGGCACTCGGCGGCAGCTTGGACGCGGCCGGAATCGACCGGGACAAGATGCAAGCCGCGGACTCCGTCGCCCAAGACCTCATGGGCAATACGTTAAGTGGGATGATGACGCAGGTGGTCGAAGAAAAGCCGGCCGTCAGTCCCGGGACTCAGGCCTATCTCGACCGGATGAGCCAGAATTATTTCGTCTGTGACGGCTGCGGCTACGTGGGCAAGGGGGAAACTCCGGTGAAGTGCCCGGTCTGTGGAGCCGACGGCGCGCGCTTCAAACAAGTCGACAAGTCCATTTTCGACGCCGCGGCCAAGGCTGAAGGCACGTTGGAGACGGAGTTGGCCTACGACGACGTCCCCATGCAGTGGACCAAAGAAGCGAAAGAAGCCATCCGGGCCGTGC
>FKKE01000320.1_pt2 | contig 88211 bp, 87 predicted proteins | sample 1106331 | NCBI WGS metagenome assembly FKKE01 (sample SAMEA3931202, study PRJEB13176) | freshwater metagenome | biome: Drinking water system; feature: drinking water; material: freshwater | place: China | collected 2013-02-06 | reverse complement strand
CAGCTCGACTTCGAGATGAGCTTCGTCACCCAGGAAGACGTGTTCAACGCCATAGAGCCGGTGCTGGCGGGCGTGTTCGAGGAATTCGGGCAAGGCAAGCGCGTGACCAAAGCGGGCGCTTTCCCGCGCATCCCCTATGCGGAGGCCATCGCGAAATACGGCTCCGACAAACCGGATTTGCGCAATCCGCTTATCTTGGCGGATGTGAGCGACCACTTCCGCGGCGGCGGCTTCGGCGTGTTCGCGAAAATTCTGGAGAAGCCGAGCACGGCCGTGTGGGCGGTTCCGGCGCCCTCCGGCGGCTCGCGCGCGTTCTGTGACAAAATGAATTCATGGGCGCAAGGCGAAGGCCAGCCGGGCTTGGGTTACATCTTCTGGCGCGAAGGCGAAGAAGGCGGCGCCGGTCCCATCGCCAAGAATATCGGCGCCGACCGCGCCAACGCCATCCGCGATCAGCTTGACCTGAAGGTCGGCGACGCGGCCTTCTTCGTGGCCGGCGATCCCAGCGTGTTCTACAAATTCGCGGGGCTGGCGCGAAACAAGGTCGCCGACGAACTGAACCTCGCCGACAAGGAGCAATTCGCGTTCTGCTGGATCGTCGATTTCCCGATGTACGAATGGAGCGAGGAAGAGAAGAAAATCGACTTCTCGCACAACCCGTTCTCGATGCCGAACTACGATCACGCCAAATTCCTGGCGCTCGATCCCAGCGATCGCGCGACGATCGAGAAGATCACCGCGTTCCAGTACGACATCGTGTGCAACGGCGTTGAGCTCTCCTCCGGCGCCATCCGCAATCACAAGCCAGAGATCATGATCAAGGCGTTCGAGATCGCTGGTTACGGGCGCGAGGTGGTGGAAGAAAAATTCGGCGGCATGCTGAACGCCTTCCGTTACGGCGCGCCGCCGCACGGCGGCTCGGCCCCGGGCGTCGACCGCATCGTCATGCTTCTGGCCGGCGTCGACAATATCCGCGAAGTCATCGTCTTCCCGTTCAATCAGCAGGCGCAGGACCTGATGATGAACGCGCCGGGCGAAGTCACGCCGAAGCAGCTGAAAGAGCTGCACATTCGGGTGGTGGAACAGGCCAAGGGCTAGGCCGCCGTTGGCCGGCGCCGCGAGGGCGACGGCGAGATTCCTAACCGCCGCTCGCTTCGCCCGTCGCGCCGCAGGCTGCACACTTGCCGGTTTGCTCCACGGTGAAGTGGCCGCACGCGGCGCACGGGTCGCTGCGATAGCCGGTTGCCGTCGGTTTTGCTGACGGCGTTTCCTTGCGGTCGCGGATGTTCTCGACGACGGCGCGCGGGCGCAGCATGACGAGATTGTCCGGGCTCGCCCCGCGCGCAAAGCCGCGTGAGATGAGGCGCGCCGCGCTCTCGGCGTCCTGGGCTTTCTTCGACAATCCATCGCCGCGCGCGTCGAACGGATCGACTTGGGCCAGATCGGCGCGGCCCAGATAGCTGACCGCCAGCTCGCGGAAAATGTAGTCCAAGATCGAGGTGGCGTGGCGGATGGTGTCGTTGCCGCGCACTTCGCCCGCGGGCTCGAAGCGCGTGAACAGGAAGGCGTCGACATATTCTTCGAGCGGCACGCCATATTGCAGGCCGATCGAAATCGAGATGGCGAAATTGTTCATCAGGGAACGGAAGGCGGCGCCTTCCTTGTGCAGGTCGATGAAAATCTCGCCGAGTTCGCCGTCGTCGTATTCGCCGGTGTGCAGATAGACTTTATGCCCGCCGACGATGGATTTCTGGATGTAGCCCTTGCGCCGTTCGGGCAGGCGGCGGCGTTGATGGGGTGTCGGCCCCCCATCCTGCCGGTTTTCCGGCTCGGTTGCGTTGACTGGATTGCCGGCTGGAAGCCGGCGGTCCGCGGCTTCGATATCGTCGGGATCGGCCAACGTCAGCGTGATCGGCGGCGCCACGACGTTCATGGCGATAAGTCCAACACCCGCGGCTTGCGCAGCTTCGAGCAACGCGGTGCGTTGCTGAATGTTGGTCGCGTCCAGCGTCAGGCTCAGCGCTGTTCTTGCGAAGGATGCAACCGAAGCGGCCATGGCGATCTGCGCTTCCGGGCCGATGTCAGTAGCGAAGATCGCGGCGTGCTCGCGTTTCAGATCGGCCGAGCTCGTGAGTTCGGCCGCGCCCAAGCAATAGGCCTCGGCGGCGGCGATCTCGTCTTCGCTGAAGCCGAGCGTCATCAAGAGATCGCCGCGCTTTCCGGCGGCGACATCCGGCGGCAGCTTTAGGACTTCTTCGCAAAGCTCCGGGCCGATCACGAGCGGGTGCACGACCGCGCGGAGGTTGAAGGCGTCGGCGGCGGCCTCTTCGATGGCGTCGAGGGCGGGCTCAGTGAGTCCCAGTTGCGCCAGACGTTCGAGGTTGACGCCGGGCGCGCCACGCAACGTACGATGACCTTCAATGTGCTGCGCGATGGCGGCGATTCTGTCGGCGCCGTAGCCCAGCACCTCCAGCGCGGCGCGAACATCGCCGCTCAACAAGCGTCCGAATGCGCCGTCATCGCGGCGTCCATAACTCGCTACGCTCTCGATTGGCGCGAGGCCCGGCGCGGACGCGCCGATGGCGCGCGCCGCGGCGGTGTCGTTGGCGAAGGCGATAGAGATCGCGCAGCGCAAGCCGGCGTTCTTCGATCCGGGCAGCGCGGCGTAAATTGCCTGCGCACGCGTGGCGATGGCGCCGGCGAGTGCGCTCGCTGCATCGCGAGCGGCCTTGACGCGCGCTTCTTCCGCACGCTTGTCGCGCGCCCATTCGCTGTGGGCGCCCGCGGCGCCGGCGAGTGCCGCGCTCTCGGAGATCGCACAGGCGTGCGCCAGAGCGGAAACGCTGGCCGCGAGATTGCGGCCCGCATCGGTATCGTAGCCGAGCCCGGCGCGCATGATGAGGGCGGCGAGCCCCTCAAGCCGTATGAAGATCGGTCGGCGCGGCGAAGCTCCGGCGCCGTGCGCCGTGTCGAGAACTCGCACCAATGTGCGGACCGCTTGCTCGAATGCCGCGCAGTCGAAGTTTCGTTCGTCCATGAAACGCGGCAGCGAAATGCTGGCGCCGATGACGCTGCATTCAGCGTCGGACTGCGCTGCGCCGGTAGGATCTATGGCGCCGACGCCAACAGCGGTCAGTGTGTGCGCGCCCGGTTCGGGGGCAGCGATAGCGATACGCCGATGCGCGCGGTCTGCGCCAGAGTCGATCGCCGCCGCATAGGCCCCACGCGCCGCGGCGCCTGCGAGAGCGGCGACGATGTCGGCGTCGGGCGCGCCGGCCAAACGCGCGGCGGCGGCCTTGCGCTGCACGCCGCCGTGCTCGGGATTGAGGCCGTTGCGCACGGCTTCGATGGCCAGGTCGGCGAGCGCCGCATCGAGCGCCCGCGCGCCTGCTGCAAGCGCAGCGCTCGCGCGCGAACGTGCAGCGGAGGCGGCGATCAAGTCAGGCGCGTCCGCGACGTCCGGGCGGATCATGATCGACGGCCCGTCGCGTCCGATCGGATCGGCGAGGCGCGCGGCTGCGTCGAGTGCATCGAGCGCGGCAGGCGAGGGCGCGCCGGCAATGCCAATCTTGGCGCCGGCGGCCAGCAGGGTCTGCACGCGGGCAATGGCCTCTATTTCGTCGTTGCGCTGGGTCGGCCAACGAAGCAGCGCAGCAGAAACCGCCAATTCTGCGCCCGGCGAGAGCGCCGCACGTAGCAACGGCGGATCGAGCATGACCCGTCCGCTTTGAAGCAGCGCCAGTATCGCTTGCCCCAAGGCTGGATCGTCGGCCCAGGCGCCAATGCGTTCGGCGACCCGCGCCAACGCTGCGCTGACCGAGGCGCCGCGAGGGTTCTCCACGGCTAGACCCGCCTCCAGCGCCGCTTGAACCATGACAGGGGTCCACGCCTCCGGGGCTTCCACGTCGGCGCGGATGTCGTCGTCGAGCGCTTCGGACATAGGCTCATGCTCCATTGGGGGCCTTGCACCCTGAGTCTTACCTTTGATCCGGGCTCGCAATCAACATCTAGTAGGTCGCAGCTTGGGATAACCACCGGATATTGTTTCGCTGATGCACTGGACGGAGAGTTGGGGTATCGCCATAGTGCGCGCCGCTTGGCTCTGGGAATCGTGCAAAGCGGCCTGAAGAAGCCTGCCGGGAGACAAACAAAAGCCCATGCTCAAACGGATTTTTACCTGGTGGAACGGCGCCACCCTGGGTGCGCTGTTCGATATCGGCCGTCGCGGGGTGTTCGTGGGCGAGGATGAGCAGGGCAACCGCTATTACGAAGAGAAGCGGCCCAGCATCGAGGGCCGCAAGCGCCGCTACGTGATCTACAATGGCCTAGCCGAGGCTTCCCGCGTTTCGCCGGATTGGCATGGTTGGATGCATCACACCATCGCCGAGCCGCCGACGGTGGCGCCGCTGAAGCGGCAGAAGTGGGAAAAGCCGCATCAGCCGAACATGACCGGGACGGTGCGCGCCTATCGGCCGAAAGGTTCGCTTGCCCGCGGCGGCGTTAGGCAGCCGTCAACGGCCGACTACGAAGCTTGGTCGCCGGATTCGGAGAAGGCGCAGTGAAGGTGAACTTCGAGCGCTGGGGCGAGACTATTCTTGGCGCGGCCGTCGCCGCGGTCGCCGTGGGTTTCTTCGCGTTTGCTGTGGCGCAGGCGGGCCAGACCAGCGGCGCCGGCGGCTATGAACTGCGTGCGAGTTTCCAGCGCGTCGATGGCGTCGGCGTTGGCACCGACGTGCGCATCTCCGGCGTCAAAGTCGGCGTGGTGCGTTCGGTCACACTCGACCCCAACACCTACAACGCCATGCTGACGCTTGCGCTCGATATCGGCGTCCAGGTGCCCGACGATTCCACGGCGCGGATCGCCAGCGACGGTCTGCTTGGGGGCGCCCATGTGTCGATCGAGCCGGCCGGGCTCGACCCGTTGCCGCCCGGCGCTGAAATCCCAAACACGCAAGGCGCCATCGATCTGCTCACTTTGTTCGCCAGCTTCGCGCAAGGATCAGGCGGGGCGAGCGCCGCCGCGGAGGACACGGTTCAATGATGCGTACGCTTGCCGCCGCCCTGGCGATTTTGACCTTGAGCGTCGGTCCCGCTTTCGCGCAGCGCGCAGTCGTGCGCGGGCTCGACAAAGTCACTGGACACGCCCGCGACTATACGCTGACGGTCGGCCGCCCGGCCCGCATCGGTTCGCTCGAAGTCATCGCCCGCGCTTGTTACAAGAACGCGCCAGAGGAAACGCCGCTGGTGCGGATTTACGTCAACGTCTTCGATCACCCGCCCGCGCGCGAGGGCGAGGAAAGCGAGCGGCGGGAAATCTTCCACGGCTGGCTGTTTTCATCGAGCCCCAGCCTGAACGCCATCGATCATCCCACTTACGATATTTGGGCCATCGATTGCCGGTGATTTCGGGCCGCGCTTGGTCGAAAACGAATTCGTCGCTCCCACGGACTCCGACTAGACTGCTCCCAAACCGGCGGCGCTAGACCGCTGAGCGAGGGAGAAAACAATGCGAGTCATGGGCCACAACGCGCTCGCCATTCTGGTTGCGGCGATCGCGATCTATGCCATCGAGTACGTCATTTTCGCGGTGCTGATGACGGCGGAGCAGTATCAGGGCTTCACCGGCTTTTCAGCTGAGCAGGCGGCTGCGGTCGGCATGTCGCGCATGCCGTTTGGCATCATCATGCCGCTGCTGACGGCGATCGGACTTTCGCACACAATCAAGTGGCGTAACGCACCGGGTCTGATGGGCGGCGTCACAACCGCACTCTTGATGGCTGTCCTGTTTGGGTTTTCGACCAGCCTCTACGGCTATGTCTATGGCGCTCACACAGCGTCATACCTGCCTGTAAACCTCGCGCATTTCTTGGTGTGCTGGGGCGCGGCGGGCGCAATTCTGGGCGCTTGGAAGTAGGGGTTTCGTGACAGCCATGGCCGTTCGCGCTAAGCGGACGGCCATGCGCATTCTCTGCACCAATGATGACGGCATTCACGCCACGGGCCTGGCGATCCTGGAGAAAATCGCGCGCGCGTTCAGCGATGACGTTTGGGTGATCGCGCCGGAGAGCGAACAATCGGGCGCCTCGCGCGCGCTGACCTTGACCGATCCGATCCGCGTGCGCCCGGCGGGGCCCAAGCGGTTTGCTGTGTCGGGTACGCCAACCGATTGCGTGCTCTTGGGCGTCGAGCATTTGATGGAGGGCAAGGCGCCCGATCTTGTGCTCTCCGGCGTCAATCGCGGCCAGAACATCGCCGAAGACGTGACGTTCTCCGGCACCATCGCCGGCGCCATGCAGGGCATGCAATTGGGTATTCCGGCGATCGCGCTGTCGCAGGCGCGCGGCTTTCGCGGCGAAGAAGCCAAGATTCCCTGGGAAACCGCTGAAACGTACGGGCCTGGCGTGGTCGGCCAGCTCTTGAAGCACGGCTGGCCGAAGGATGTGCTGATCAACATCAACTTCCCCGATGTGCCGCCGGACGAGGTGAAGGAGGTGGAGGTCACCAAGCAAGGCCGACGCGATCACCACATTGTCTATGCCGACAAGCGCACCGATCCGCGTGGCGGCACGTATTATTGGCTGGGTTTCCGCGGCAAACTCTCCAACCCACCGGAAGGCGCCGACCTGCGGGCGATCTATGACGGGCGCATTTCGGTGACGCCGTTGCATGTCGATCTCACCCATATGGACACCGTGCATCGGCTGAAGGGCGTGTTGGGCGGCGCCGTGCCGAAACTGGGCGACTAGCGACGCGATGACCATCGATCCCTCGCGCCTCATGCGGTTCGTGCTCGACATGCGCCAGGCTGGCGTGACCGATGCGCGCGCGCTTTCGGCGCTGGAGCGGACGCCGCGCACGCACTACGCGCCCGATCATCTCGAGGGTTTGGCGCTGGACGATGTCGGATTGCCGCTTGCCCATGCGCAGACCATGACCAAGCCTTCGATCGTAGGGCGCATGATCGCAGCGCTTGCGCCGGAGGCGGGCGAGACGGTGCTTGAGGTTGGCGCCGGTTCCGGTTTTCAGGCGGCGGCGATCTCCACCATCGTCAACAAGGTGATCACTCTCGAGCGCTGGGGCGATCTGACCGTCGCGGCGCGCGGCAAGTTCGGCACCGCGCGGCTGATGCGAACCTTTGCGCACACCGCCGATGGCTTCGGCGGTTGGCCCGATGAAGCGCCCTACGATCGGATCATCGTCAATGCGGCGTTGGAGGATTTTCCGGCGCCGCTGCTTGAGCAACTGAAGCCAGGCGGCGTCATCGTTGCGCCTTTGGGCGATGCGCAGAATCAACGCTTGATCCGCTTTCGCAATGGCGTGCGCGAGGATTTGGGGCCGATCCGTTTGCAGCCGCTGGAGCGCGGATTGGGCGAGGCGCCGTCTGCGGCTTGAGTGCGGATGCGATTCTGGCGGAAGCTTCGGCGTGCCGCGCGCCGGACCATTCCTTGCGCTGATTGTAAGCGCCTGCGCCGCCGGCGGCGGTGCGCCGATTTCCTATGGCGGTGCGGGAACTCCCGCTCCGCGTTCTCAGCCGTCGGAACAGCGTGGAGCGCCGCAAAGCGAGGCGCCGCCCGCCCCGGATTGGGCCGATGGCGAGGGCACGCCGCTTTCGGCCTATGCGCTGCAACCGCGGCAGGGTTTCGATCCGGCCAATCCGCCGCGCGCGCACACTGTGGCGGCGGATGAGACGCTCTACGACATCGCCACGCGTTATCAGATTCCGATCCGTGCGCTGATCGATCAGAACCAGCTTGAGCCGCCTTACGCGCTTCCGCCGGGGCGCGTGATTGCGCTGCCGCCGCCGCGCTTTCATGTCGTGGCGCGCGGCGAGAGTTTGGAGGACGTGGCGAGGCGCTACGATATCGACGCGCGGTCGCTGGCGCTGCTCAACCGCATGCAGCCGCCCTATGAAGTAAGACGCGGCGATCGGTTGGTGTTGCCGGCAATTGCGCGTCAATACGAGGAAGCGGCTCCGAACACACCGCGGCCGAGCGCCGCCGCGCCAAACCCGTCGGGTCGCTTCGCCTGGCCGCTGCGGGGCGAGATTGTCGCGCGCTATGGCGCTCAGCCCGGTGGCATGCGGATCGATGGCATCGAGATCGCCGGCCGCGAAGGCGCGGCGATCAGCGCCGCTGCCGATGGCGATGTCGTCTACGCCGGCGCCGACATCGAGGGACTGGACCACCTCGTGCTCATCCGCCACGCCGACAATTACGTGACCGCCTACGCCTACAATCGCCGCGCGCTGGTGCGCGAGGGCCAGCGCGTACGCGCCGGGGAGGCGGTGGCCGAGCTTGGCGCGCGTCCCAATGGCCAGGCGCGGCTCCTGTTTCAGGTGCGCCGGGGCAGCGAGGCGCTCGACCCTGCGCCGCTGATGACGACACGCGACCCCTAGCTGCGGCGAAACGGCGCAAAACGGCAGCGTCATCCGATTGAAAAGGCGCCGCTGGCCGATATAGTCCCGGCCTTCTTTCGGGGCCGAAGCTCCTCCCATCAGCGAACGGCTTGGCCGTCTCATAAGAGGCTCAATGTTCATTTCTTCCGCATACGCGCAAACCGGAGCGGCTGGCGATCCGACCGCCGGTCTGATTATGCAGATCGCGCCGCTCATTCTGATTTTCGTCGTGTTCTATTTCTTGCTGATCCGGCCGCAGCAGCAGGCGCGCAAGCGGCACATGGAGATGATCGCGGCCTTGAAGAAGAACGACCACGTGGTCACCGCCGGTGGGCTCGTCGGCAAGGTGACATCGGTGCAGGACGATGAAGTCCGCGTCGAGCTTGCGCCGAACGTCGTCGTGCGGGTGCTGCGTCACACCATCGCCGAAGTGCGGTCCAAGACTGAGCCGGCGCCGGCTAACGATTCCAAGGCGGAATAGTCCACATGCTTCAGCTCGCGCGGTGGCGGGTGATCCTGGTTGCGGTCGTGACCGCGATGGGGATTGCGTTCGCGTTTCCCAATTTCGTGCCGGAGCAGATGCGGGATCAGATCCCGAACTTCCTGCCGAAGCAGGCGATCAATCTCGGGCTCGATCTACGCGGCGGTTCGCAACTGCTGCTCGAGATCGACACCGCCACGATGCAGCATCAGCAGCTCGATAACATCGCCGACCAGATGGCCTCGGCGCTGCGCGAGGCGGACCCGCAAATTCGTTACACCGGACGCGGCGTGGTCGGCGATGCAGCGCGCATTCGCCTGATCGATCCGACGCAAATGGAAGCGGCGCGGCGTGTGCTGCGCCCGCTCGGGCAGTCGACCACGACTGGCAACGACATCATCGAGTTCACGGAGAGTGCGGACGGCCTGATCGAAGCGCGCATCACGCCGGCGCACTTGCGCGAATTGAGCCGCCAGGCGGCGCAGCAATCGATCGAGGTGATCCGGCGCCGCATCGACCCGACCGGCACCAGCGAAGTCACGATTGTCCGGCAGGGCGACGATCGCATCATCGTGCAGGCGCCCGGCGTCAGCGACCCGGAAATGCTGAAGGCGCGCATCGGCCAGACGGCGCTGATGACCTTCCACATGGTGCGCAACGTGCCGCCGGAAGATGCCGCCGCCGGGCGGACGCCGATCGGCGCCATGGTGGTGCAGCCCTATCCCGACAGCGGCGGATCGTCTGAAGTGGTGGAGCGCCGTCCGCGTTTCACCGGCGAGCGTCTCGTTCGCGCCAACCCCTCGACCGACCCGCAGACTGGCGAGTTCGTGCTGAGCTTTGCGCTCGACAGCGAAGGCACCCGGCTCTTCTGCCGCATCACCCGGCAATACACGGGCGAACGCTTTGCCATTTTGCTCGACAATCAGGTGCTGACGGCGCCGCGCATCAATGAACCGATCTGCGGCGGCACTGGACAGATATCGGGCAATTTCACCGCCGAAAGCGCCAACAATCTCGCGGTCATGCTGCGCGCCGGCGCGCTGCCGGCGCCGCTCTCGGTGATCGATGAGCGCACCGTCGATGCAAGTCTCGGGCGCGACGCCATCGAGTCCGGCGCGCGGGCGTCGGCGGTGGCGGGGGTGGTCACGTTCCTATTCATGCTGCTGGCCTATGGACTCTTCGGCATCTTTGCGTGTCTCGCCTTGGTGGTGAATTTCATTCTGATCATGGCCGCCATGTCGACGATCGGCGCTGCGCTGACGCTGCCGGGCATCGCGGGCCTGATCCTCACGGTCGCGATGGCAGTTGACGCCAACGTGCTGATCTATGAGCGCATGCGCGAGGAGGCGGCGGCGGGCAGGGGACCGGCGCTCGCGATAGACGCTGGCTTCAACCGCGCCATGATCACCATTATCGATGCGAACCTGACCACCATCCTCGCGGCGGCAATCCTGTTCCAGTTCGGGGCCGGTCCGGTGCGTGGCTTTGCCTGGACATTGTCGATCGGCGTCGTGACATCGGTGTTCGCCGCGGTTTTGGTGACTCAAATTCTCATTGCTTGGTGGTTCCGCGCCGCGCGGCCCAAGACGCTGCCGATTTAGGGGACGTTGCATATGAGTTGGTGGCCTCTGATCCGGCTTCTGCCCAAGAAAACGAACTTCACCTATGTCCGTTTCGCGGGCTTCGCGGCGTTCATGTCGATCGGATTGGTGCTGGCGTCGCTGGCGTCGATGTTCACCGGCGGGTTCCGGGAGAATCCGGTGGCGATCTATCAGCAAGCGGAGGGCAGCCCCCTCGCGCGCCTGGGCGCAATCATGGAGCGCGGTTTCAATCTCGGCATTGATTTCCGGGGCGGCGTCTCGATTCTGATCGAGGCGCCGACTCCCATCGATCAAGAAGCGCTGCGTGCGCTCGGTCAGCGGTCGCAAGAGGGCGATGTCGAAGTGCAGGGCACGACCTGCCGGCCGGTGAATGCGCCGCCTTATTGCGCCATCCTCAACTTCGAGACCGCCCCCGATCAGGCCGACACGGTTGAAGAAATTCGCGAAGGCCTGCCCTCCGTGACCGCAGGCGCGCGCATCGCCAACGTCGACTCGGTCAGCGCCAAGGTGTCGGAGGAATTGTTCTCCGGCGGCCTGATTGCGCTCGGGCTCGCGATCCTTTTGATGCTCGTCTACATCTGGTTCCGCTTCGAATGGTATTTCGGGCTGGGCGGCGTCATGGCGCTCTTCCATGACGTGATCCTGACGCTGGGGCTGTTCTCGTTCTTCAGGCTTGAGTTCACGCTCACCATCATCGCCGCGCTGCTTACGATTATCGGTTATTCCATGAACGATACGGTCGTGGTGTTCGATCGCCTTCGCGAAAACCTACGCAAGTACAAAAAAATGCCCCTTGGCCAATTGGTGGATTTGTCGCTGAACGAAACGCTTTCCCGCACGATCATTACGGGTTGCACGGCCTTGTTCGCGCTGATCGGGCTTCTTTATTTGGGCGGCGAGGCGCTTTCGGGCTTCGCGATTGCGATGATCTTCGGCATTATCGTCGGCACGTATTCGTCGCTCTATGTGGCTGCGCCCGCGATCCTGCTTTGGGGAGTGAAGCGCGGCCGCGAAGGCGGCAGCGAAGCGCGCGGGGCCCCGCAGACAGCGGGCTAGGGCGAGACCGCTCCCCGCGCCAGCTGGAGGAGTTTGTCATGGCTTGGTTCTTGAGCAATTTGCGCTACGTCGCCTGGACCGCGACCGCGGTCGGCGCGCTGTTCCTCATCTATTTCGCGATGGGCGTCGCCGGCTACGCCTTCGGCGACAGCGCGTTCTGGGAAGCCGCATTCCGTTGGACCCATGTGCTGTTCGGCATCATGTGGATCGGCCACCTCTACTATTTCAATTTCACCCAGATCCCGAACATGCCGAAAATCCCCGACGAGCAGAAGCCGGCGGTGACGAAGGTGATCGCGCCGGCGGCTTTGTTCTGGTTTCGTTGGGGCGCGATGCTGACCCTGATCACCGGCCTGCTGCTGGCGTGGAACCAGAATTATCTCGTGCAAGCGCTGAGCCTCGGCGCGCTCGACGATCCAGGCTTCGCGGTGCCCAAGCACATCCTGATCGGCATCGGCATGTGGCTCGCCATCGTCATGTGGTTCAATGTCTGGTTCATCATCTGGCCGAACCAGCAGAAGGCGCTGAACATCGCCAACAAATATCCCGATCTCGACGCCGCCGCGAAAGCCGCCGCCGGCAAGACGGCGATGCTGTTCTCGCGCACCAACACGTTCCTTTCCGTGCCGATGCTGGTGGCGATGACGGGCGCGAGCACGCTGTTTTAGCGAATGGCGAGTGGCGAATAGCGAATAGGGCGGGTGGAGGCGATGACCACTCCCCACTCGCCATTCGCGGCGCTTAGCGCCCAGGTCCGCCGCGTCGACGAAGACCGGTGGCTCGCGTCGCGGTTTGCGCCGGCGCGCGTGCGCGAGCGGCTGATCGCCATCTATGCGGTGAATTATGAGATCGCGCGGATCGCCGAAACGGTGAACGAAGCGCCGCTTGGCCTGATCCGGTTGACTTGGTGGCGAGAGGCGCTGGAGGAGATCGCGCAAGGCGCAGCTCCGCGCGCACACCCTGCGCTCATCCGCTATGCCGAGACGATGTCAGGCGTGGCGCTGCCTTTTGCGCCGTGGGAGCTGATGATCGAAACGCGGAGCAGTTGCGACTTTCTCACCGAGCCTTTCGCGGAATGGGCCGATCTCGAAGCCTACGCCGAGCAGACGGCGGGCAATGTCATTCGTCTCGCACTCGCTGCCTGCGGCGCCTACGACCCGTCGAACGGCATTGCGAGTTACGCGGCGCGTGCGTGGACTTATGTCGGTTTCATGCGTTCGCAAGCGCACTGGCGCGCGCGGGGCCGCAGCTCCCTGCCGCGCAAGGGCGGATCGATATCAGACCTACGCAGCCGGACGCTGCTCGCTCATAGCGGCGCCGGCGCATGGGCGAAAACAGCAGCGAGTGCGGGCTTTCCGGCGTTCGGTTATATTGCGCTGGTGCCGGGGTATTTGCGTGCGCTAGAGCAGGGACAAACGCAACGGCCATTGCTGGCGCGCCAGCTGACGCTGGTCAGTGCGGCGGCGACGGGGCGGATTTAGATGCGGAGCGCCGTGCGCCTCCAGCCGGCATGACCGTTTAGCGCGACGCCGTGCGGCGCTCGCGCGCCTCCTGCGTCGCCTCGCGCAGCCGCGCGTTGAGCAGCGGTTCGTTGAAGCCCGGGACAAGTTCGCCATTGATGACGAATCCCGGCGTGCCGTTGATCTCATAATCGAGCGCGTGCGCGCGGTTCTGTTCGAGCAAGCGGGTGATCTCGGGATTGTCCATGGCGCGCCGCATGCGGGCGACGTCGATGCCGCTTCTCCGCGCCAGCGCGTCGATTTGCTGCGAAGTCATGTCCTGATCGAGCGGAAAGCTCATCAACGCCTGGTGGAACTGCAGATACCGCCCCTGCGGCATGGCGGCCACCGCCGCGCGCGCCGCCTCCATCGAAGCGTCGCTCAAGATGGGCAATTCCTTGAAGACGATGCGCACATCGCGGCGCGTCCGGCTGACATCCAGCACCCATTCCAGCGCCGCATGGCAATAAGCGCAGCGATAGTCGTAGAATTCGACGATGGTGACAGCCGCATTGGCTGGACCGATGGCGAAGTCGCGTGGATCGCTGCGGATTTCCTGCCAGCGTTCCGCCGCGTTGCGCTCGGCCAGAGCGTCGAGCGCCTCGCGCAGGACGTCGGGATTGCGGACGAGGTACTCGCGCACGATGGCGCGGATTTCCGCCTGTTCCTGACCGTTAAAAGTCTGCGCGGCGGCTGGGCCGGCAAGAGCCAAGGCGATCAATAGAAAGAGACGCGCAATCACAGGAGGTCTCCGAGAACGAGCGCCTCCATGACCGGTTTTCGGCAGCGCCACAAGTTCAGCCGCGCCGGTTCCGCCGCTCCATCTGCTGACGGACTTCGTAGCTGGCGAAGTTCACGATGTCGTCGGCCCGGCGGTAGTCGGGCGTATTTCGCGGCAGCGTGCGACGGGCGCGTTCGGCAAAGTTGAGCGCGGTAGAATAGTCGCCGACTGTCATACTCGCTTCCGCGGAGGCCAATTGGGCAAGCGGCTCTTCACCACGCTCGTAACGTGCGCGCGCAGCCTCGCGCCAGGCGAAGCCATTGTCGGGTTCGCTTCGAATGACATCCGCCAAGAGCGCAAGCGCCTCTTCGGTGCCGGCGCGGCCGTTGGCCTCGATCAAAGCGCGGGCCAAATTGACCTGGAGCAGCGGTTGCCCAGGCGCCAGTTCAAGCGACCGGCGATGGTAAGGAATGGACTCCGCCGCGCGTCCATTCTCGAAGAGAATTTGGCCCATGAGTTCCTGGAAGTAGGGGTTGCGCGGATCCTCGGCGATCAAGATGTCGAGTTCGCCGCGCGCCTGCGGAAGCTTCGACGCGCGATAGTAAGCGATCGCGCGCGCATAGCGCGCCGGTTGCGAGGTGTCCCGCAGCGGATAGCGCGCCAGCGTCTGTCCCTCGGAACGGATGAAGCCATAGAGCTTCGCCTGCATGAACTGGAAGCGGCGCAGATTCTCCGGACTCTCCGGGGCGTCGTAATTGGCCGACGCTGCAATCGGAGCGCGCAGCGCCTCAACGCGATCGGACGCGTTGGGGTGGGTGATCATCCAGGGCGGCGCGTTGCGAAGGCGGAACTCGTAGGGCCGCAACTCGCGATCGAAGAAGGTGATGAGGCCGCGGCCCGATTGGCCGGTGGCTTCGAGGTACTGCGCCGCCGCCTGATCGGCCGAGGCTTCTTGCGTCCGCGTGTTCTGGACGAAGTCACCCATGGCGAACGCCTGCGAGCCGCCGATCAGCGCGGCGCCCGCTTGCGGCGCGCCGGCTGCGATCGCGATAACGCCGAGCGCGATGGAAATCAGCATCGGCCCCATGGCGCGTTGCATATCCTGCGTCCGCCCGGCGCCATGACCGCCAGCGATGTGACCTGTCTCGTGCGCCAGCACGCCGATGATCTCGTTCGGATTTTCGGCCTCGAGGATAAGGCCGGTGTGCATGAATATGTTCTGACCCTGCGTGACAAACGCATTGATCGAAGGGTCTTGCACAATGTGCAGACGGACATCCTCCGGCCTCAAGCCGGCGGCTTGCAGCAGCGGGTTAGTATAGACGCGCAGCGTGTCTTCGATCTCGGCGTCGCGGATGAGCGATTGCGCCGACGCCGTCTGAGCCGCCATCAGCGCGCAGGCGGCGATGCCTGCGATCGCGCCGGTAGCACAGCGATTCAGCAACGAACCAAGAGACGCGGTCATGCCCGCTCCTTTTGTTTCCACCCCGCCGCCCTGCTTTGAAACGCCGGTTTGGGGCGGGAACAAGGCCTTGTGCGCGGTAAGCTTATGTCAGCCCTTCTTGGACCAACGCGACAGCCGCGAGAAGAATTTCTCCCTCCGCTCCTGATCGGGTTCATAATTAGGGGCGTCCGCCACCGGTTCGGATTCGGGCGCGGACGGAGACGCATCGACAGGCGCTGCCTCCGCCACTGCAACCGGAGTCGCCGCCGGCTCCAGCGCGGGATGCGCGATGATCTCGGCCTCCGCAACAGCAGTGGTGTCGACGACGCTCGGGGGCGCCGCGCTGCGTTCGTGGTCAGAGCGGGCGGGCCGTTCAGGGCGAGGGGTCAAGTGCTTCAAGTCGGCGCTGACGAAGTCGAGCCATTCGCCGCCGTCCACCTCGTAGACGCGTCGGCCTCGGCCGCGACCGCGCCGGCGGCGACGGCGGCGGTCGCCTCGGTCATCCCGCTCTTCCCGGCCTTCGCTCGCCGGTTTCGGCGGAGCCGCCTCGACTTCAGCGTTGGCCTCGCCTTCCTCTCCATCGCGACGGCGCTTGCCGCCGCGCCGGCCCCGCCGGCGACGGCGTTTGCGATCGTCGCCATCGGCATCGCCGTCTGTGGCGGCGCTCGGCGAAACCTCTGCGTCCTCGTCCGTTTCTTCTTCATGCGCCAACGCCGCGGCGCGTGCGTCGGCTTCCTCCGCTTCAATTTCAACATCGCGGCGCTGCGGCTTGCGGCCGCCGCGCGCCGGTTGCGGCGGTTCGGAGTCCGCTTCGTCCGTGTCGGGTTCGAAGTCGGTTTCGGCTGCGTTGATTTCAAACTCGCCGGAATTCATCCCGTTTGCGGCGCCGACGCGTACGCGCACATTGCGGTTCTCTTCGATCGCCGTGAGCGCGTCGCGTTTCTCGTTGAGCAAATAGATGGCGACATCGGCCGCCGTGCGCGCCTCGATGAGTCGGTTCTTCTGCTTGGCCGCCGCCTCATCGAGGGCGCGGAGCAGGGCGAGCGAGGCGCTTTCGACCGAACGCAGCCGGCCGGAGCCTTGGCAGTGTTCGCAAATATGGCTGGTGCCCTCCAGCACCCCCGTGCGGCGGCGTTGACGTGAGAGTTCCAGCAAGCCAAAGCCGCTGATCTTGCCCATCTGCACGCGGGCGCGATCGAAGCGGAGATTGTCCTTCATCCGCTTTTCGACGGCGCGATCGTTCTTCGATTCCTCCATGTCGATGAAGTCGATGACGATGAGCCCCGCGAGGTCGCGCAGGCGCATCTGACGCGCGGCTTCATCGGCCGCTTCGAGATTGGTCTTGAACGCCGTCTGTTCGATATTGCGTTCGCGGGTGGCGCGCCCGGAGTTGACGTCGATGGCGACGAGCGCCTCGGCCTGGTTGATGACGATGTAGCCGCCGCTCTTCAGCGTCACGATGGGCGAATAGATCGAATCGAGCTGCTTTTCGACGCCATGCTTGGCGAAGATCGGCGTCGCGTCCTTCCACAGATGCACGCGCTTGGCGTGACTGGGCATCAACATCCGTACGAAGTCCTTGGCCTCCTTGTAGGCCGCCTCGCCTTCGACATGAATTTCATCGACCTCTTTGTCGTAGAGATCGCGAATGGCGCGCTTCACCAGCGAACTCTCTTCGTAGATCAATGCCGGCGCGACGGACTTCATGGTGTCGTCGCGAATGGTCTCCCAGGCGCGCGAGAGATACTCATAATCGCGCTTGATCTCGGTCTTGGTGCGTTTGGCGCCCGCGGTGCGGATGATCAGACCTTGGCCCTGCGGCACCTCGAGGTCTTGCGCGATCTTCTTAAGCCGTTTGCGGTCCGTCGCTTGCGTGATCTTGCGCGAGATGCCGCCTCCGCGACCCGTGTTCGGCATCAGCACGCAATAGCGGCCGGCGAGCGAAAGATAGGTGGTGAGCGCGGCGCCTTTGTTGCCGCGCTCTTCCTTCACCACCTGAACCAGCATGATTTGACGTCGCCGGATGACTTCCTGAATTTTGTAGCGGCGGGTCAGGATACGGCGGCGGCGCTCGTCGCGCGCTTCATCATCCTCTTCCTCGTTTTCGCTCTCCTCCTCGGCCTTGGCCAGCTCCGCCTTGATGGCTTCCTGGTCGTCGTGGGGGATGGCGTAATAGTCCGGGTGAATTTCGGAGAACGCGAGGAAGCCATGGCGGTTGCCGCCATACTCAACGAAGGCCGCCTGCAGCGACGGCTCAACCCGCGTCACCTTGGCGAGATAGATATTGCCTCGGAGCTGTCTCTTGCTGGCGACCTCGAAATCGAAATCTTCAACGCGGCTTCCGTCGAGCACCGCGACCCGGGTCTCTTCCGGGTGGGCGGCGTCGATTAACATTTTCTTGGCCATTAAGGGCTCCGTGGGCGTCGCGCGCTCCCGAACTTCCGGTGCGAACCGGGGCGGGAGCGGCAAGGCGACGCAAAGTCATGAGGGATGATCCTGCGCGACCGAAGCCGGGGCCCGAACGGCCCTTGGCGTTTGGATCGATCGCTAGGCGGATCATAATTGGGCTCCAGTTGACGCCGCCTTTAGAGGCGGCGCTTACGCTTCCGGTCCTGGAGAACGGGTGCTCTAGGTCCAAACGCGGGCGCTTCGACAGCGCGCCGCAGGGCCCGATTTCGCCGGTCCGCAGGGCGGGAGCGCGCCGGGTGCTCTGGGGATAACTCCCTGACGGCGCACGCGGCGATGACGGTACCTATGCATGATTTGGCTCCGCAGGGGAAGCGCTGGCGGGGGTCAATTGCGCGGCTGACGCCCGCTTGGCTGCTGTTGGAGGGCAACTTCCGGACGGACCACCCCCTCTGCATCAGGTGCGGAAATGTGGTATCCAGGCGCCAGATCAAGCGTCCACCCCGGGCCCGCCAGGCCATCGGGATCGGGGGCGGCTGCAATGAGCCTGTCGAAGCTCGGAGAAATCAGAGCGCCCTCCGTAGCCCGCAACTGACCCCAAGCGTCCCGCAACACCAGACGTCTATAAACGGTTCCAAGGTTTGGAACAGGTATCACTTGCTCGGGATCAAACTCGAACTGCATTTGCCCGAGTGGAAGCTCAATCCGCGCGCCTGAGTAGCGGACGATGAGTTCGGCGATCAGACGCCGCTGATTTTCCGCACGCGCGCGTTCTTCGGCCGCGATTTGGGGGCCAGCGTAGCGGCCAGCGCGTCGCTGAAGGTCGCGCTCGCTTAGCGCTCGTGCACGAAGCGGGCTGACGAGAAGGTCGGCCGGCGCCCAGGCGGCAAGTTGTGCCCGCCAATTTGGCGCATACTCGTCCAGCAGCAGCCCATACGCTGGGCCGGTCGCATAGGCGTATGCCCGCGCCAGCGCCTGGTGTTGGTCATAGCCGTTGAGGGTTCGCGCCGCGAATTGGCGCGCCTGATCGCCGGCGCCCAGACGCACGCCGGTGTAGGAAGCAAGACCCTCGTTTCGGTCGAGCCCTGCTTCGGCGGCGGGCGCTTCTGGAAATGACGAGAGCCGGGCCATGCGGAACGCCAACGCATCTCTCGCCGCATTACGGCGCGCGCGGCGATTGGACAGCATGGCAGTGGCGAGCGCGCGCATTTCCAGACGCATCAGGTAGCGGCCACGCTCGGTTTCCAGATGCCCGGCATTGGCGCCCTGCATCGGCAAGCCCAAAGATTCCTGTACGCGATGCCACGCTTCGTGAGCGAGGAGCACGCGGCGAGTGATCGTGTCTTCCGGTAACGGACCAACAACCATGATCCACTGCACGCCGCCCCAATCAACAGTGGTGTTCGCCACAGGCACGCCTTCCGGCAGCACACCGGCCCAGCCGCCGCCTGATGCGATGCTCAGGATATTCAGATTGTCGTGTTGGGTTGCCCACGCTTGCCGCGTGTTGCCATCGACAACGATGAGCGGCCCGCAAAGGCTGGCGCTCCAAAGCTCGCCAGCGTCGGCCGTGCACATTTGCTGCAGCTCTGTGGCGGCCGTCGATTGCAGCCGATAGTCTTGCGCCAACGCAGGTAATGCGCACAGAGACAAGCTGACCGCTAGAACAAAGGCGTGCATGGCTTAGAGTGAACACGCCGTTGATTTTTGCTCAAGTCCGGCGCGACGGGCGGCGTCTGTAGCTCAGCTGTAGTTACCGCCTCATTCACCCAAGTTTTCAACTCGATAGCAAGCGGCGTCGGGTACTTTCCCGCCATTCATGGACGTGACTCGCCGAGCCTTCGCCTTCTTTGGCGCGACTGCCCTTAGCAGCATCGCCTTAAGCGGGCGCGCCTATGCAGATGTACCGTCCAACATCCGCGGCGTGCTGGTTCAAGAGACGGCCGGTTGCTGCAGAGTAACTCTCGCGCTCGATCGGCCGGCGCAGGCGCGGACATTTTTCCTAAGCGAACCTGCTCGTTTCGTAATCGATGTCGCCAACAGTCAGTTGGCGCTGCCCGGCGGCGCTGTCGGCCAAGGGCCGGGCGCGGGACTGGTGCGCCGCTTCCGCTACGCGCCTCAAGAAGGCGGCAACGCCCGGGTCGTGCTTGACCTTGAGGGTCCGGCCAGCTTGGTGCGGCAAGAAATAGGCGGCCGCCGGAGCGCCACGTTGAGCTTCGACATCGCCGCTACAACGCCGTCAGCGCCGCCGCCAGCCCCGTTGGAGCGGCCAGCCAGGCAGCAAGCGCGCCGCACGGTGGTTATCGACGCCGGGCACGGAGGTCGAGATCCCGGCGCCATCGGCGCGGGTGGAACGCGTGAGAAGGACGTGGTTCTGCATTGTGCGCTCACGCTTCGGGACGCGCTTCAGCAGCGCGGCTACCACGTGGCTTTGACCCGCGACGCGGATTCCTTCGTCGAACTTGAGGATCGCGTCCGTTTTGCGCGCACCCAGCACGCCGATCTCTTCATCTCCATCCATGCCGACGCCAGCCCCAACCGGGAAACCGCGGGCGCGTCGGTCTACACCTTGTCCGACAGCGGCGCGGACCGCGCCCAAAACATGATGGCGTCGCAGAACTGGGACCTCGACCTCGACACGCGGAACGCGCTGGCGCGTGACATTCTGGTCGATCTGGCTCAGCGCGATACCACCAACAGGTCGGCGCAATTTGCGCAGCTGGTGATTCCCCGGCTTGGCCAGGTGGCCCCGCTCGTACGCAATACCCACCGGAGCGCTGGGTTCTTCGTGCTGCTCGCGCCCGACGTGCCGGCCGTGCTGATCGAGACCGGCTTCCTGAGCAATTCGACCGATGAGCGGCGCTTGGGCGACCCGCGCGCGAGAGAGCGGATGGCCGAGGCCATGGCCGGCGCCGTCGACGCCTATTTCGCGACGCCCGTTGTGTATGCGGCCGCACGCTGATTGGACGCGAATCTTAAGCTAATTCCGCTAGTCTCCGGGTTGCCGCGCCGGCCTTAATCGCGCCTCATTGCGGGGCGAGGCCGGGCGGCGGAACAACAACGCGCAGAAGCGGGACGCAATGTCGCGACAGAGCACTTACGACCGTGGTTGGGACGACGAGGATTACGACGATTACGACCGTCGCAGCTATCGCGAGCCCGGCGGCGGTGGTGGCGGCTTCCCCTGGCGAAAGGTGCTGCTCGGACTGGCGATCGCTGCGGGCGCAGGCGTCTTGGCGGTGCTTATCTTCTTGCTGGTCGCGCTGCAGGGATTGCCCGGCCTCACCGAGCTTCAGGAGTACGAGCCGCCGGTAACTAGCCGCGTGCACGCAGGCGACGGCGCGCTGGTGGCGGAGTTCGCGCGCGAGCAGCGCGTGTTCGTGCCGATCGAACAGATTCCCGACCACGTGAAGAACGCGTTCGTCGCGGTTGAGGACGCGCGCTTCTTCGAGCATTCGGGCCTCGACTACGCCGGCATTGCGCGTGCGATGGTCTCGAACGTTGGCAACGTTCTGCGCGGAAGGCGTCTGCAAGGCGCGTCCACCATTACGCAGCAGGTGGCCGGCAACATGCTGACAGGGCGCGCCGCCGAGTGCAGCGGCGGCATCGGCGGCTTGTTCTGCGCGGTCTACACCAAATTTCGCGAAGGTCTGATGGCGCAACGCATCGAGCGCGCGCTCGACAAAGACCGCATCCTCGAACTCTACCTGAACCAGATCTATCTCGGAAACCGCGCTTATGGCGTCGCCGCTGCCGCCTTAAACTATTTCGACAAGCCGTTGGCCGATCTTACGGTCGCCGAAGCTGCGTATCTTTCGATCCTGCCGAAGGGACCGGCTAATTATCAGCTGCCGCGCCATCGCGAACGCGCCGTGGCGCGCCGCGATTACGCCATCGGCCGCATGTTGGAGCGCGGCTACATCACCGAGGAGCAAGCAACCGCGGCTCGCGCGGAAGAGTTGACGGTGAGGAACCGCCTGGCCGGCGACCAATTCATCGCCGCCTCGCACTTCGTCGAAGAAGTGCGCCGCCAGGTGCAGGACCAGTACGGCGAAGACGCACTCTACGACGGCGGGCTCTCGATCCGCTCGACCATCGACACCCGTCTGCAGCTCGCGGCTGCGCGCGCGCTGCGCGCCGGGCTGGAGGATTATGATCGTCGTCACGATTGGCGCGGGCCGGTGGGTTCCGGCGATCCCGCCGGCGACGTGCAGGCGCAACTCCGCGAAGCGCCTGCAGCGCCGCAGCTCTCGAACTGGCTGCGCGCCATGGTCACGCGCACCGGCGGCGGCGCCATCACGCTAACCGACGAGAACGGTCAGAGCGGCCGGCTTGGCGATAACGATGCGCAATGGGCGGCGCAGGGCGCGCGCCGCGATGGCGCGCGTGCCTTGCGCGCGGGCGCCATTGTCTACGCAACGCGCGGCTCGAACGGACGCTACACGCTGCGCCAGGTGCCGGAGATCCAAGGCGCGCTGGTGGCGATGGACCCCCATACCGGGCGCGTCCTGGCCATGGTCGGCGGCTATTCGTTCAATGAAAGCACCGGCCTCAATCGCGCCACCCAGGCGCAGCGCCAACCGGGCTCTTCGTTCAAGCCGATCGTTTATGCGGCGGCGCTGGACTATGGCTTGACGCCGGCGACGCTCGTGGACGACGCGCCGTTGGCGATCGAGGCGGGCGACGGCTCCAATTGGTCGCCGGAGAATTACACGCGCGAATTCTATGGTCCGACTACATTGCGGCGCGGCCTCGAGATGTCGCGTAACGCCATGACGGCGCGCGTGGCGTATGAGATGGGTCCCGAGCGTATTCTCGACTACGGTCGCCGTCTCGGCATCTACGGCGACAACACCCAAGCCGTGTTCGCGCTGGCGCTTGGCGCGGGCGAAACCACATTGCTGCGCATGACCACCGGCTACGGCCAGTTCGTCAATGGCGGACGCCAGATTTCGCCGATTTTCATCGACCGCATTCAGGACCGTAACGGCGTCACCGTATTTCGTCGGGATCAGCGCGCGTGCGAGAGCTGCAATGCCGAGTGGGCGCGTCAGGCGCCGCCCGATCTGCCTGACACGCGTGCGCAGGTGCTCGACCCGGTGACGGCCTATCAGATCGTCTCGATGGCTGAAGGCGTCGTCCAGCGCGGCACGGCGACAGTCGTGAATTCTCTGGGTTATCCGCTGGGCGGAAAAACCGGCACCACCAATGACTACAAAGACGCGTGGTTCATCGGTTTTTCGCCCGACCTCGTTGTCGGCGTGTGGGCGGGTTTCGACCAACCGCGCGACATGGGCGAGGGCGAAACCGGCGGCCGCATCTCAGCGCCGATCTTCCGCGACTTCATGCGCGAAGCGCTGCGCGGCACTTCGCCTACGCCGTTCCGTATCCCGGCGGGCGCGCGCCTGGTGCGCATCGACTATCAGACCGGCGCCCTGCCGAATGCAGCGACGACACAAACGATCCTCGAGGCCTTCCGCCCCGACACAGAACCGACGCGCGATGTGACGTCCTCACCGTTCGTGTTTGGCGGCACCGATCCAATCGACCCGCGTGTTTTGTCCGGTCTGACCGGCAGCGACACGCCTGACGAGGGGCCGCGCGCCCAGCAGCAGGATGACGAGTCGAGCGGGCTGTACTGAGGGGCGACGCCGCTTGCGTTTTGCGGCGCGTGCCCTACATGCCTGCCACTAGATATCCGTAGAATCGAGTCCCGAAATGCGCGCTGAAATTGCGGCCTTAGCCGAACAAATCGAATCCGCCGTCGCTCTGCTGCGGAGGCGTCTTTGACTGGGATCGCGCCCAGGTTCGCTTTGATGAATTGACGGCGCTTTCGGAGCGCCCCGATTTCTGGAACGACCCGGAGAAAGCCCAGAAGCTGATGCGCGAGCGCACCAAGCTCGAGACGGGGATGAACAACATCCTTTCGCTGGAGCGGGACTTGCGCGACGGCGTGGAGCTGGCGGAACTCGCCGAGGCAGAGGGCGATGAGAGTCTCATCGCCGAAGCGCAGCAGGGGCTGAAGGCGGCGCAAGATCGGGCGGCGAAGGCGGAACTCGAAGCGCTGCTTTCGGGCGAGGCCGATGGCAACGACGCCTACATCGAGTTCAATTCCGGCGCCGGCGGCACCGAAAGCCAGGATTGGACCGAGATGTTGCTGCGCATGTATTCGCGTTGGGCGAATGCTCGCGGCTTCAAGGTCGATCTGCTTGAGGAGCAGGCCGGCGACACCGCAGGCATCAAGTCCGCGACCATTCTTGTCCATGGCGAAAACGCTTATGGCTGGCTCAAGACCGAAGCCGGCGTGCACCGGCTGGTGCGCATCAGTCCCTACGATTCCAACGCCCGCAGGCACACCTCGTTCGCAAGCGTCTGGGTCTATCCGAAGGTCGACGAGTCGATCGACATCGAAATCCTCGACAAGGACGTCCGGACCGACACCTATCGGGCCTCGGGCGCCGGCGGTCAGCACATCAACAAAACCGACTCCGCCGTGCGGTTGACCCACATCCCCACCGGCATTGTCGTCGCCTGCCAGGCCGAGCGCAGCCAGCACAAGAACCGGGCCGCCGCCTGGGACATGCTGCGGGCGCGGCTCTATGAAGCCGAGCTTCAAAAACGCGAGGCCGCCGCCCAGCAGCTGGCGGAGGCCAAGACCGAGATCGGCTGGGGAAGGCAGATACGCTCGTACGTCTTGCAGCCGTATCAGATGGTCAAAGACTTGCGGACGGGTGTTGAAACCTCTGATACGCAGGGGGTGCTGAACGGCGACCTCGATCAGTTCATGGCGGCGTCGCTGGCGGCGCGGGTGAGCGGCGCGGCGGACAAGCAGGTGGACGACATCGACTAGGGGATTGGGCGGGGGCCCGCGTGAGCATCGAGACGACAATCGAGACGCCTGGTGAAGTCGAGCAGCCGATCCCGTGGATCGTGCAGCACCAGCGCGCTCGCTGCTCGGGCGCTTCCCCGTTGACGACGTTCCAGGGACTCATATCGGACGAGATCGTGCTGCCGCAGAGCGCCGCCGATCACGGCGACCCAGAGCAATTGGTGTTGGCGACCGACGCGTGGGCGGATGCGCTCATGAACCAAGCGCATTTCCTGCCTGGAGAGTTTGCCCAAGAAGCGTTGTGGAGCTTCTACACCCGGGATTATCTGGTGCAGGCGAGGACGGGCGGGCATGCCCAATACTTTGCCAATCGCGGCGGCGATGAGATTGCGCTGCACTGCGCCGCCGCTGGTCTCAAGAGCATGCTCGCCGATCCGCATCTCGATCTGTTCAACCTGATGGTGCGGTTGAAGCGCGCAAAACCATCGGCGGCGCGCAAGGTCGCGGCGAGCAAGGGCTATCGCTCGCCCCAGGCCGCGCTCAAAGACTTAGACAAGCGCTTTGCCGAGTTGGAATTGAAGGAGCCGCTCACGCCGCGCCACAAGACGTGGTTGAAGAGCCTGCGCAAAGTCAAGCTGGCCCCGGACTCGGAAATGAATGCGCATCTCCAGCGTGTGGCTCAGGGCAATCCGCTGTTTGCGCGGCGCAAGCTTGAAGCGGACAGGCTGCGGGCCGAGCGCTTGCGCAGCGAACCGTCTTTCCGAGCCGTGAAGGCGCTCTGCGACATGGCGGGGCTACAAATCACGGGCCTGCGAACCATGGGCTTCGCACCGATGCGCTCGGCTTGGCCCGATGGGCCGGATGTTCGCGCTTTTGCGTTTCGGGCGGAGACCGACAAGGGGCCGCGCGCAGCCCTGTTCTATAGCGAAGGCGCACTGTTCAAGCGTCATCTCAGCGTTTTGGTGGAGCAGGGCGGCGGCTTGCCGTTGGGCTCCCTGTCGTTGCCCAAGGCCGAGTTCGCCGCGATTGTTCCCAAAGAAGGCTGAGCAGCAAGTCCCAGCGGCACGGTCCTATCGCCTCGGTCGCATCCGCTATACGCCTTCGGCGCCGAGGCGTGAGCGGAGGGCGTCCTCGCCGAGAGCAGCGCCGTGAAATTCCGACGTGCCAACGTCCGCGGGCGGCGCAGCGGCGCTCAGCAAGCTCTGCGGACCCGCCTGTTCCGAACTGACGCAGGCGGACAGCGCCATTAGCGTGAAGGCGAGGACGACAAGCACGGCCAAGCCGGCGAAGGATTGTTGAGCCATAAAGAAACGAGCCCCAGAATGAACTGGGGCTCGTGTCTGCAAGCCGGGCGCCGTTAACCCGTTAGTTCTCGGGCAGCCCAAGAATGTCGGCCGGCACGCCATGGCGGTCGACCCAGTCGATCCAGGCGACGTCCGTCGGCGCGATAACGTGCTCGAGCACCGTCCAGGTCCCGTTCTCGTTCTTGAGCAGGGCATGCACGCCGCCGCCCTCGTCCATAACGCCGTTTTCGTAGCGGCTGGCCAGATTGGTGGTCATCCAATCGATGGCGGACCCGTCGGCATTGAGAACCTCCGCGTCGATGTAGGCCCATCCGTCGCGGATGGTGGCTGTGCTCGGTTGCAAACTCACCGGCTTGCCGACTTCGGTCGAGATGATCGGCGTCAACACGTCGAGCGCGGCTTGGGTTGCAGCATTGGGCGCAGCCGGCGCTTCGACCGCGGCGGGCGCCTCGGTGGTGGTCGCTGGCGGCGAGCAGGCGGCGGCGAGCGCCGCGATGGCTACGAGCAACGCACGCATATCAGGTCTCCGACTCCAGTTTGGCTTTGAGGTTCTTTTCCAGCCAATGGATCGAATAATCGCCATTGAGGACGTCGGGCTCGTTCATGAGGTCGCGGAACAGCGGTAATGTCGTTTCCACGCCGGTGATCACCATCTCATTCAACGCACGCCGCAAGCGCATGAGACACTCGGCGCGGTCGCGGCCATGGACGATGAGCTTCCCGATCAGTGAGTCGTAATTAGGCGGAATCGAATAGCCCGCGTAAATGGCGCTATCGAGGCGTACGCCGAGACCGCCGGGCGGATGGAAGCCGGTGATCTTGCCGGGCGACGGGCGGAAACTCACCGGGTTCTCGGCGTTGACGCGGCACTCGATGGCGTGGCCGCGGAACTTCACGTCTTGCTGCTTGACCGAAAGCGGTGCGCCATCGGCGATGCGGATCTGTTCGCGCACCAGATCGATGCCGGTGACCATCTCCGTGACCGGGTGCTCGACTTGCAGACGCGTGTTCATCTCGATGAAATAGAACTCGCCATCTTCGAACAGATATTCGACGGTGCCGACGCCGAGATAACCGAGTTTCCTGATCGCGTCCGCGGTGATCTGACCGATGCGGGCGCGGTCCTCGGCGTTGAGCGCGGGCGAGGGCGCCTCTTCGAGCACCTTCTGGTGGCGGCGCTGCAGCGAACAATCGCGCTCGCCCAGATGAATGACGTTGCCATGGCTGTCGGCGACGATCTGGATTTCGATGTGACGCGGATGCGTCAGATATTTCTCCATATAGACTTCATCGTTGCCGAAGGCGGCCTTCGCTTCGGCGCGGGCGGTGTTGTAGGCCTCCGACAAATCCTCTTCGGTGCGCGCGACCTTCATGCCGCGCCCGCCGCCGCCGGCCGACGCCTTGATCAGGACCGGGTAGCCAATCTCCTTGGCGACTTTCTTGGCCTCCGCTTCATCGGCGACGCCGCCAGCGGAGCCCGGCACCACGGGCATGCCGGTGTCGATGGCGGCTTGCTTGGCGGCGATTTTGTCGCCCATCAGCCGGATGTGCTCGGCCGTCGGGCCGATGAAGGTCATGCCGTGCTGGGTGACGATCTCGGCGAACTTGGCGTTCTCCGAGAGGAAGCCGTAGCCCGGATGGATCGCCTGTGCGCCGGTGATCTCGGCGGCGGCGATGATCGAGGGAATGTGCAGATAGCTCTTGGCGGCAGGCGGGGGCCCGATACAGACGCTCTCGTCCGCCAAGCGCACGTGCATCGCCTCGGAGTCCGCCGTGGAGTGCACCGCGACCGTGGAGATGCCCATCTCCTTGCAGGCGCGGTGGATGCGGAGCGCGATCTCGCCGCGATTGGCGATGAGGACTTTGTCAAACATCGGCTGAAACCCCTCCTCGCCCTTGATGGGCGAGGTGGCGCGAAGCGCCGGAGTGGGTGGCGGCACAGTTTCGAGGAATCACCCACTCAATCATTCCGCCTGCGCCTTTCGGCTTCGGCGGACTGACAGCTCGCCCATCAAGGGCGAGCAGGCCTACTGCCTTCTTCATTCGATAATCATCAGCGGCTGGTTGAATTCGACCGGATCGGCGTTGCCGACCAGAATTTGCCGGACCACGCCGTCGCGCGGCGCATGGATCTGGTTAAAGGTCTTCATCGCCTCGACCAGCAGAATGGTCTGGCCCTTGGTGACACGGTCGCCGACCTTGACGAACGGCGGCGCGTCCTCGTTGGCCGCCAGATAAGCAGTGCCTACCATCGGCGACAGCACTGCGCCCGGGTGCGAAGCGGCATCCTCCGGCGCGGCTTGGGGCGCCGCGGGCGGCGGCGGTGGCGCCGCTGCTGCTGGCGGCGGCAGCGCAACGGCGGCCGGCGCGGGCGCCGAGTGCACGACATGCGTATGCGCGGGCGGCGGCGGGGCCATGGTCAGCGTGCGCGCCAAGCGCAGCCGCAACTCGCCGTACTCGACCTCGATCTCGGTCAGGCCGGTGTCGTCCAGCACCTTGGCCAGATCGCGTACGAGCTCGGCATCGACGCCGCTCTTGGAGGCCTTGCGCTTGGGCTCACGTTTCGCTGGCACGCGCACCGGCGCTTTCTTCACAACGGCTCGGGATCGTTTCTTGCTCACGCGTTCTTGCCTTCATTCGCCAGCAAGGCAGCCGCCTCGATGGCCAGTAAATACGATGTCGCCCCAAAGCCGGCGATGACGCCCTTTGCGGCTTGGCCCACGAGCGAAACGTGACGGAAATCCTCACGCGCCGAAGGGTTGGAGAGGTGGGTCTCGATCACCGGCACGCCGATCGCCTTGATGGCGTCATGGAGCGCGACCGAGGTGTGGGTATAGGCGCCGGCGTTTAGAACGACAGCCGCCGCCTTGTCGCGGGCCTCCTGCAGCCAGGTGACCAACTCGCCCTCGACGTTCGACTGGCGGAAGACGATCGCGCGGCCCAGCTGCATAGCCCGTTCGGCGCACGCGGTCTCGATCTCGGCCAGAGTGACGTGGCCGTAGATGTGCGGCTCTCTGGTCCCCAACAGATTTAGGTTGGGGCCGTTCAGCACGTAGATCGGTTTGGCGTCCGGCATCGTCCCCAGAAAACGTCCTTCTCGCGGGCGGAAGGGGGCTTCCGTTGAACCCCGGCTCAAGGGGTCCTAAGTCGGGGCGGATAGGAAGGCTTATGCGTCTGACGGTCAACGGAGAAATGCGAGAAGCGCCTGACGGGGCGACCCTGGCCGGCCTGCTCGCCTCCCTGGGGATCGACGGCCGCCGGGTGGCGGTCGAACGCAACCGCGAGATCGCGCCTAAGAGCCTATGGTCTGAGATCGCGCTTCAAGACGGGGATCAGCTTGAGATCGTCCAGTTCGTGGGGGGCGGGTAAGCTTGTTTTTGAAAGTTCGAAGTCGCAGGTTCACATCATGATCGACTGGTCTGAATGTTCCGAAGTCGAACGTAACCCCGCCAAGGTAAGCGGGGCCTGGGTGTTCAAGGGCACGCGCGTGCCGGTGAAGGCGCTCTTCGAGAACCTAGAAGGCGGCGCCACGGTCGATGAGTTCTTGGAATGGTTCCAGGGCGTGCAGCGCAGTCAAGTAGACGCTGTCCTGGAGCACGCGCAGCGCAGCCTCGAAACCGTCTGACAGCGCAAGCATGAAAATCCTCCTTGATCAGGGGACGCCAGGGCCGCTGCGCAGGGCGCTGTCGAGCCACGAAGTGAAGACTGCGTTTGAGTGTGGGTGGGATCGGCTCGAAAACGGGGCGCTCCTGGCTGCTGCTGAGGCCGACGGTTTCGAAGTCTTTGTCACCACCGATCAGAATCTCCAATATCAGCAAAACCTGACGCAGCGGCGCATCGCAATCGTCGTTCTGAAAACGGCAAACTGGCCGCGCCTTCGGCCGCATGCCAACCTTATTGTGAAAGCTCTTGAAGCAATTGCGCCTGGAGCTTTCGTGGAAGTATCGACGCCATGACTGACGCCCCACTCATCGCCGGCCAGAACACCACCGTCCCTCCCCGTGCGGGGAGGCTGTCGATGCGCAGCATCGACGGGCGGGGCGGCGGCGATATGCGAACAATTTCTCCCCACCCGTCAGCTTCCGCTCCGCGTAATCTGACACCCTCCCCGTGCGGGGAGGGACGAGGCCTGCGCCATGACTGACGCCCCACTCACCATCGCCGGCAAGAGCTACGCCTCCCGCCTCATCATCGGCACGGGCAAGTACAAGACCTACGCCCAGAACGCCGCCGCGCTTGAAGCCAGCGGCGCCGAGATCGTCACGGTTGCGGTGCGGCGCGTGAATCTCTCCGATCCGAGCAAGGAGCGCCTCACCGATCACATCGATCCCAAGAAGACGACCTTCCTGCCCAACACCGCCGGCTGTTTCACCGCCGACGAAGCGCTGCGCACGCTGCGCCTCGCGCGCGAGGCGGGCGACTGGAAGCTGGTGAAGCTCGAAGTGCTCGCCGACCAGAAGACGCTCTATCCCGACATGGAAGAGACGCTCAGCGCCGCCAAAATCCTTGTCGCCGAAGGCTTCGAAGTGATGGTCTATTGTAGCGACGATCCCGTCTACGCCAAGAAACTCGAAGACGCCGGTTGCGTCGCCATCATGCCGCTGGGCTCGCTGATCGGCTCGGGGCTCGGCATCCAGAACCCGGTCAACATCCGCCTCATCGTCGAACAATCCCGCGTCCCCGTCATCGTCGATGCCGGCGTCGGCACCGCGAGCGATGCGACTGTGGCGATGGAACTCGGCGTGGACGGCGTGCTCATGAACACCGCCATCGCGGAAGCCAAGGACCCCATCCGCATGGCGCGCGCGATGAAGCACGCAGTGATCGCTGGCAGAGAATCCTACCTCGCCGGGCGCATGCCAAAGAAGAAATACGCGGATCCAAGCTCGCCGTTAGGCGGGCTGATTTGACCGCGTCGACCGACGGCGCTTCGGTGGCAAGTATATCAAGAACAAAGGCGTTGGCCCAACCTGCTTCAGCGGCCCGCGCTAACGCGCAATCTTCACCAGATCAGCGCCTTTGGTTTTCTCCGGGAGCGCGCGGAAGTCGCCGCGTGCATCGAGGGCGACGCCGAGCAGCGCCTGAAAGATTCGCCGCGGCAGCGTCTGTGCGCCGAATTGCTCCAGGTGCGGCGTAATGAATTGGGCGTCGAGTAGTTTGAAGCCGCCGTACTTGAGGCGCGCCGCGAGATGCACGAGCGCGGCTTTGCTGGCGTCGGTCGTCTGGGAGAACATGCTCTCGCCAAAGAAGGCGGCGCCGAGGGCGACGCCGTAGAGCCCGCCAACTAGCTGGCCATCAAGCCGCGCCTCGACGCTATGAGCGAGGCCGCGCCGATGCAGCTCAAGATAGAGCGCGCGGATGTCGGGATTGATCCAGGTGTCTTCGCGGTCCTTGCCCGGGGCGGCGCAAGCATCGATCACGGCGGCGAAGTCGCGGTCGACGGTAAACGTGAATAGGTCTTGCCGCAGCGTGCGGGCGAGCCGGCGCGGCACGTGGAAGCCATCGAGCGGCAGGACGCAGCGCCATTCGGGGTCGACTATGAAGAAACCCTCGTCGTCGCGGCTCTCGGCCATCGGAAAGACGCCGCGCTTGTAGCAGGCGAGCAGGTCGTCGGTGGTGAACGGCTTCACGCCGTCAGGATGCCAAATTCGCGCCCAAGAGCAACGGCTTCCTCCAGCTATGCCGGACGCGCGCGCTTCGGAAGCCGCACGCGCTCCAAGGGCGCGAACAGCAAGCCTAGCGCGATCGTCAGCACCACCGCCGCGATCCAGATCACGTACTTGCCGGCGCCGAGTCCGCTCCCCGCAAAGGCGGCGAGCGAATAGCCCATGCCCTGCCACAGATAGATCGAATACCCGGCGGTCATGAACGGCTTCAGAAGCGACGAACGCGCCAGCGCCTGCAACCGCCCCTCGCTGATCCCTCTCGCGGCGATCAGAAGCGCCATCATCCAAACGCTCGAGAACAGGAAGAACATCGTGTTCGGCGGGAATTTGTTTGCCTGCATGTCGAGGCTGACCTCGCCCGGCAACAGCACCAGAGCGCCCGCCATCCCGGCCAGCGCGAGCGCGAGTGCAATCCGATAGTCGCCAACGCTCCAGCGCCTTGGCGCGGCCGCCAGCATGAAGCCGAACATCGTCCAGAGCGCGTAGAAGATCGTGTGCTTGACGATCTGATCGTCGAACGGCGCCGCCAGATGCACAGTATCCAGTGCGAGCATGAGCGGGACGCCGCCGCAGACCAGCATCCAGGGTTTGACGAACTGAGGCGGACGGAGCGCGGTCAGAAACGGCAGCAGCGCGGTCACCAGTATGAAGGGCGCGATGAACCACAAATGCCAGCTCAGCATGTTCCAAGTTTGCCCAGCGCCGCGCGCAGCTGGGTTGATCCACGAAGATAGCCGCGCCCAGGCCTCTTGCCAGCTGAACGCGCCATCCCAGCCGATGAACGTCACCACCAAAGCCGCGGCGAGAACGTAAACGAGGTATGGCAGATAGATGCGCACCCCGCGGCGCAGCAGGAAATCCAGGTAAGCGCCAACGGTGAGGCGCTCTTTCCGCGCGCCTTCGGCGAGAAAATAGGCGGCGCCGGTGATCATGAAGATCGGCGGCATTTCGAAGAGAAGCAGCGCCCCGATGTCGCGCGGCGCGATCCCAAGCCAGAAAATGCCGTGAATGACGATGACGATCCACGCCATGAGCAGGCCGCGCGCCACGTCGAGCCCCACATCGCGGTCTGGCGGAGGCTTTGACCCTTCGATCAATAGATCAGGTGCCGCGCGCGCTCGGCGAGCCATGCCTGCTCATCCGGCAGCGTCAGCGCGTCGAGATCGCCGGGCGCCGCTTCAGGATCGTCGACCCATTGGCGCAACAGCGGCGAGCCGTTGATGACATCGATCGCCAACTTATCGAACACATATTCGTACGAAAACTCTCTCCAGAGCTGATAGTCCGGATAGAGCCGTCGGATCGCCTTGAACGCCAGCGCCTGCACCCGCCAGGGTTTGAACGCCTCGTGATCGTAATAGGCAGGGTCTTCGCAGTGGATTTGGACGCCATGGCAGAGCTGTCCTTCCCACTTGTGGAAAGTCGGCTCGAACCAGATTTCGCGTAGCTTACAGCCCTTGAGCCAATGCGGCGCCAGCCTATTCATCTCGGCCATCACCTTGCGCGCATCGATGTCGCCCGCGCCGAACATCTCCAGCGGCCGGGTCGTGCCGCGCCCTTCTGAGAGAGTCGCGCCTTCCACCATCACCGTGCCCGCATAGGCGCGCGCCATCCAGAGATTGGGCGCGTTCGGAGAGGGGTTAACCCAGGTGCGCGAGGCGATGGGCCAGCCGTAGCCGGGCGCGTCATCGGGCCGATAGCCTTCGATCTCGATCACACGATAAGCGACGTTGAGCTTGAAGTGATCGATGAACCAGCGGCCCAATTCGCCGAGCGTCAGCCCGTGGCGCATCGGCATCGGCCCGGCGCCGACAAAGCTCTCCCAGCCCGGGCGGAGCGTCAGCCCTTCGACCGGCCGCCCAGCAGGATTGGGCCGATCCAGGACCCACACCTCTTTGCCGTCGCGTGCGCACGCTTCGATCATGTAAAGCAGGGTCGTGATAAACGTGTAGATGCGGCAGCCCAAATCCTGGAGATCGATCAGCACGACGTCGAACGTCGACATCATCTGCCCCGTGGGCGTGCGCTGATCGCCATAGAGGCTGAACACCGGAATGCCGTGCACGGGATCGGTGTAATCGCGCGACTCCACCATATTGTCCTGCTTGTCGCCGCGCATGCCGTGCTGCGGCCCGAACGCCGCTGTGATGCGCACGTCCTCGCAAGCCATCAACGCATCGAGCGAATGCGTCAAATCGCGCGTCACCGAGGCTGGATGCGCCACCAACGCCACCCGCTTGCTGCGCAAAGGTGCGCGCAACGCGGGGTCCTCAAGCAGCCGATCGATGCCGAATTTCATGAGCTTATAATGTGGGACGAACTGATTCCCGCCAACGCCGGTTATGCCTCGAAGGGGGCAATCAGCGGGATAACCCGCCGCCCGTCGCGCCGGTAGATCAGAAAGTCACGATCTAGTGTCAGCACCTGGCAGTTCGAATAGATTTCCGACATCCGCACCAAGCAGACGTCCGCCAGTGAAGCGCCCATTTCGGCGTAGCGGCGCAGAAGTCGCCGAACGGCCTCCACGTCGCTCGTCAGGGAGAATTCCACTTTCACAGCGCCCCGAGCCACCATGTCGAGCACCGCTGAAGGGTCTCGACCGCGCGCTTTGAGCACGAAGCACGCCTCGCCAAGCACGATTTCACACGTCAACAGCGGCGGCTTCAGTCTGCGCAGCTGTGCGGCGGCCCATTCGTGGTGGTTGTCCGCCGGATTTAAGAACGCCACCAGCGGCCCGGTGTCCAGGATCGTCTGCGCGCTCACTCGCCGAAGCCACGGAGATATTTCGGGTTGGTCGACAAGTCCTTCGGCCCTTTTCCGGCTGCGCCCTTCAAATCGCTCACCAAATCGAAGACGCTGCCTTCGCGGTGCTCCGGCTCTTCAACCATCCGTTCGATGGCCTCGCGCACGATTTCGCTTTTGCGCTGACCGCGCTGACGTATCAGCGCCTCAAGTTTCGAGGCGAGCGCTTCAGGAATTTTGACCGTGAGCGTGACCATTGGATTACCTGATCGGCAATCTAGTAATACCGCCAAAGAGTGTCAATCAACCGCCAGGACAAATCCGGCGGCGTGATGAAAGTCCGGCTTGCCCGGCGGATGCTTCAGCGCCCAGTACGACATCGCACCGTTTGTTTCCTCAATCACAGCGGCCAGCGCCAGCTGCCACGGTTCCTCGCTGGCCGGCAGATAAATCAACGCATCGACATCGATGTGGGTGGCGTTCGCGCCGGTGATGATCGCCGGCGGCGATAGTTCAGCCAGCGCCATGCCTTCGCGATAGTCGGTGAAGTGATACGCCGCCCATTTGGAGGACGGCGACAGGTTGAACTCGTAATAGCCAGCCCCCGGCGTCGTCTCCACGAACGCCTCGAAACACGTCGTCTTCCAAAGCTCGTCCGTGCGGAGCGGGTCGCTCGGCGGCGCCAGGCTGATGTTCGCAATCCGCCCGCTCACCGTGTAGCGCAGCGCCAAAAGCCCAGGCTCGGGCCGCGCCACGGCAACGTCGATCCGATCGACGGCCGTGCTCGGCGTGTCTGGGTGGCAAATCAGTTGGTGCAGCACGCCGCCGAGCCTAGCATACGAACCGCTTAAGGGCGCGGTAACGTCCGCCTCCCGCCCGAGCGAGGATGCATTGCGCTCAGCGCCATGCTATCGGCCCGCCCACTATGACCACCCAAGCTGCCGTCCAATCCCAATTTCTCCGCGACGCTATCGCGCGCGGGCAGTTTCACCAATGCACCGATCTCGAAGGCCTGGACAAAGCCGCCGCTGCGGGCGTCACCGGCTATATCGGTTTCGACATGACTGCCCCCAGCCTTCATGTCGGCAATCTCACCCAGATCATGTACCTCCGCCGCCTTCAACAAGCTGGCGGCAAGCCCATCGTGCTCCTCGGCGGAGGCACCACCCGCGTCGGCGATCCCTCCGGCAAGGAGGAAATGCGCCAGCTGCTCAGTGAGGAGCAGATTGTTCAGAACACCAAGTCGATCCAGGGGACGTTCGAAAAGTTCTTGAACTTCGGCAGCGGCAAGAGCGACGCCATTCTCGTCGACAATTCCGAATGGCTCCTAAAGCTCAACTACCTCGATTTCCTCCGCACGGTCGGCCGCCACATGTCGGTCAATCGCATGCTGACCATGGACAGCGTTAAACTCCGCCTTGAGCGCGAGCAGCCAATGAGCTTCATCGAATTCAACTACATGATCCTCCAGGCCTACGATTTCGTGGAGCTGAAGAAGCGCTACAATTGCGACCTGCAAATGGGCGGTAGCGATCAGTGGGGCAACATCGTCAATGGCGTCGAACTCGGCCGCCGTATGGAAGGCTACAACCTGTTCGGCCTGACCCAGCCGCTGATCACGACCGCATCGGGCGCCAAGATGGGCAAGACCGCGCAAGGCGCGGTCTGGCTCAACGCGGACATGCTGAGCCCCTACGAGTACTGGCAATACTGGCGCAACACCGAGGACGCCGACGTCGGCCGTTTCTTGAAAATCTTCACCGATCTGCCGCTCGCGGAGATCGCACGCCTCGAAGCGCTGCAAGGCGCCGAAATCAACGACGCCAAGAAGCGTCTCGCCACCGAGGCGACGGCGCTGTTGCATGGGCGCGAGGAGGCAAACAAAGCGGAAGAGGCCGCCCGCGCTACTTTCGAGCAAGGCGCGCGCAGCGACAATTTGCCGACGTTCGTGGTGTCAAACGAAGAACTCAACGCTGGCGTCCGCATCGCGGCGGCATTCGTGCGTGCGGAACTCGTCGCCTCCAACGGTGAAGCCAAGCGCCACATCGCGGCGGGCGCGCTACGCGTGAACGACACGGCGGTGACCGACGATACAGCGACGCTGTCGAGCGCCGATGTCATCGACGGCGCCATTAAACTCTCGCTCGGAAAAAAGAAGCACGCGCTATTGCGCGTGCAATAATTCAGGGCGGCGTGACGCTCGCGAGTGCTTCCACGCTCTCGGCGGCCGGCGGCGCTGGCTCCGGTGCAAGTGGTGGTGTTTCCTCTGGACTGAACGAGTGCGTGCCGCCCGACTCGCGTTGCGGCGTCGGGGTTTCTCTTGCGGGAAGCGGTTCGAACATGCGTCTCAATATGCCTGGCGTGAGCGCCGACACCGGATTGACCCCGACGCGCGGCTCGCCCGCGGGCCCGTTGATCGAATAGGTCATGCCGAACACGCCTTCGCCGCGGCGCGACACCAAGAGATCGCCGAGCACGGGGATGCTGCCGAGCATGGAGAGGTTCAGCATCGGCGATGGCGCTACGACGCCGTCGATGTCGAGGTCGTCGGCGGAGATGTTGTATCTCCCCGCGCCGGTGAGGCCGAGCGATGGGCCAGTCATGCGCCCGTCCGCAAAGGTCAAACGATCGCCAGCGTAGGTCATGTCGGCGTCCAAAGCGGTGAAGCCGATGCCGTCGCCGTTCAGCATCTCGACCAGACCCGTAAGCGATCCGGCGGATGAAAGCAGCCGCGCCATCGCCGGCAAACGCACCACCTGGAAGTCGCGCATTTGCACATTGAAGCGTGCTTGGCTCGACGCCCCGCCGCGCCAATCGCCATCGGCCGCAGCCGTTCCGCCGACTACGTTTTCAGCGCCAGTCAGCGCGCGTACCGCAAATCCGGCGTCCGCCGAACGGAAATAGACACGGCTCCGCGCATCGCCGGCGCGCGGTCCGAGCGATAGCACAAAGGGCTCTCCGCCCGGCGTGCGCCCCTCGGCAGAGAGCGTCATCAGGGCATCGCGGGAAGTCACAAGCTGGACATTGGCGTTGCTCAAGGTCGCGCCGCCTCGCATCTTGAGCCGATCGACGACCACGTTCGCCCGCATCGCCAGACCGGCGCTCTGCCGCGACGAAGTTGGTTGGCCTGCCGGCGCCCGCTCCGCCGCTATGAACGGCGCGGCGTCGAACAAAGCTCCGCGTATGTTGACGTCGAGCACGCCGTCCTGTGCGCGCGCTGCAACCACCCGCGCATCGGAGCTTCCCTCTACCGCGAGCCGCGGCAGATCGACTTCCACGATGCTGTTGTCGCGGGCGAGACGAACGCGGCCTTGGACATTCAATCCGCTGCCGCGCGCCTCGATATCATTGAACGCCAGTCCGCCGTCGCGCTGTCGCTGCACGGTGAAACGGGCCGAGGCGGGCGCGCCGGCGCGTTTCGTCCAGAACGAACGCGGCAACTCCATTGCGGCGTTGCGAAGATCGAGATCGATGCGTGCATTGTCGACATCGAAACCCTGGCCCTGTCCGGTGACCGTGACCCCGATGCGGCCCTGGGCGTAGCGTGCGATCGGATAGCCGAGCCGCTCCAGATCGTCGGCGTCGAAATCGCCCGATATCTGGTATTCCGACGATGTGTTCACTTGCGCGCCGCGCACGCCGATCCGCTCGGTCCAACGCACACTCTGGATCGCGGAGTCGCCAGCCCTGATCGGCCCTGACACCGTCACCGCGCGCTGATCGCCTCTAACCGTAAGTTGGCCTTGAGACACCGCAACACGCCGCGTGGTCATATTCCCGGCAAAATCGCGGATCGATCCGTCGACGCTGAATCGCCAATCCTCGAACGGCGCTTCCCGCACCATAGGGCGCTGGATGCGAATGTTGACGCTGCCGCGCCCGGTGGCGCTGGCTGCGTCAATGGGCAAGCGGTCGCCCAGCGCGATCGGCTCCTGCGCCAAGACTTCGAGAAGCTGCCGCGCGTCGCCCTCGACGTGACCCGAAACCGTCGCCATGGCGCCGCGTGGTTTGAAGCGCGGCGCCTCGACGCGACCGTTGGTCACCGTCATGCCGTGGAAGCGCGCTTCGGGGATGGTCATATCGAAGCGGTTTCCGCGCAGAACGCCCGACCCGCGCGCGTTGGTCACCGGCGACATCGTCGGTGCAAACTGCATGGAGGCGTCCGCAACATTGAACCGTACATCCACCGCGTCGTCGCTCAGCGCTTCGTCGACGAGGTCAGCAGGGGTAATGTTGAGGCGCACCGTTGCGTCGGTGACGCGCCCGCCGGTGATCGAGCGCGCCAGATACGCACGCGCGCTCTCGCCAAGACCGATCGGCCACATGTGCATGACATCGCGGGCGTCGAGAGCGCCCTCGACTGCGCCTTGCAGTTCGACTCCCATGCGCGAACGTCCGCCCGCGTCGGCCCAGTAGAGGCGACCGGCGCCGGTGAATGTGGCTTCGCCCGTGCGTGCGCTGATCTGCGTGAGTTGTATGGATCGTTCCGCCGACACGATGGCGCCAACGATCTGGACCTGAGAGAATGACAAGGGCTCGGTGAACGCGCCCGGCACCGCCAGTCTCATGGACGGCAGTGAGATGTTCAACGCCGCCGGCTCGTTCGGCGCCGCGCGCATGATCGCCGAGACATCGCGCAGCCGAATTTCGCCGCCGACGCGCGTGCTTTCCCCGGCGAGCGCGATGTCGTCGATGATCAGTTCGTCTGTTTCGATGTCGTAGCGCCCATGGAGACGTCCGCCGCTGAGATTGTAACGTTCACCGGCAACATCGGCGGAGCCTTCGCCCACCGTCACTTCGCCTTCAAATCGGTTCACGCCCGCTTGCCGATCCATGCCGATCGAGACGTTCATCGTCACCGGCGCGTCGAGACCGGCGAAAGGCCCGAGTGCTGCAGGTGAGAACAGCGCGCGCGGGCGTGCGTTCTCGGCGCCAAACTCGATCACTGCGTTCTGAAATCGTGTGTCCGTCGTGATGCGCAGGTTCGCTGGCGCGCTGCCCTCGGCGCCCTCGAGTTCGGCTTCGGCGCTTAGCGTCAGAGAGCGTCCGCGGCGTGCGAGTTCGAAGCGTGCGCTGTCCGCGGTCCAGCGTCCGCCGCCGGCGTCGTCCGCGAGCGTCAATTTTGCATCACGCACCGAAATTTGCCGGAGGCCGCCTCCGGCGCCGATCGGCCTGAAGGCGCCCTCCAGACCGTCGAGTACGCGCGCGACGCGCTGCTCCAATGTCTCGTTGGGCGGCGGCGGCGGGATGATGATGTCGGGCGGCGCGTCCTCGGGGCCGAACGCGATGAGCAGCGCGCCATCGATCCGACGTGTTATCGCGAATTCGCCGCCCACGAATTCCGCGCGCGCCACCGAAACACGGCCGATCAATAAAGGCAGCAGGTTGAGATCGATCCGGGCTTCTTCGGCGCGGGAAAGGATGGCGCCGCGCCCGTCCTCGACCGTCACGCCAACGGCCTTGAGCTGGAGTGCGCCGGCCTGGCTCCACGCCAGCTGCACGCTCTCGATGCCGACCGGCCGGCCTGCGCGGGCTGTGCTGAGTTCCGCCTGGACGTGTTCGCGGATCGAATTCAGCTCGATCGGGCCTTGGCTCAGCCGCCACCACGCCACGCCGAGGCCGATCGCGAGCGCCGCGATCAGTCCGAGAAAAACCTCGACCGCAATCAGCGTCGAGCGGCGGATCATCGGGCCTGCTCCAACGCCCCTCGCAAGCATCTAGCGCGGTTTGGGTTTTTGACGCAAAGCAAAGCCCCAGCCCGGACGCAGTGGCCGCCTGGGAAAACGGCCCACGGGCCGCGAGCCTGGAGGCTCCCGATGGCTAAGACGCTCAAACCTGGCGACCCCGCACCCCCCTTTGACCTGCCGACAGCCGGGGGCGGGCGCGTCAGCTTGGCGAGCCTCAAAGGCAAGCGCGTCGTCCTCTATTTCTATCCAAAGGACGACACCCCCGGTTGTACTCTGGAAGCCCTAAACTTCACTGAAAAAGCGAGAACTTTCACAAACTTGGGCGCCGCCATCGTCGGCGTCTCACGCGATAGCGTCGCTCGCCATGAGAAATTCGCGGAAAAACATGGTCTATCTGTGATCTTGGCCTCGGACGAACAGGGCGAAGTCACCGAGGCCTACGGCGTTTGGGGCGAGAAGACCCTCTACGGACGCAAGTTCATGGGGATCGAGCGGGCAACCTTTTTGATCGACCCGAAAGGCCGCATCGCCCAGGTCTGGCGCAAGGTGCGCGTGCCCGGACATGTGGAAGACGTGCTGGCCGCCGTTAAGAATTTAGGCCCGAGATAGGCGCGTTATTTACTGTATTTGCGCCGATTTGGCTTAGTTTTGGCAGAAGAGCGTTAAACAAGCTGAAATTCCTGTAAACGCGGCCGCGCGGTGTTGCATTTCGGGAGGGTTTCAGGTTGAGATGGCCTTCGGCGGGGCTAACGGCATTTTGTTTTAGGTTAGTGGGCGGTGGCGGACCATGAGCCAGTTCGGATCGCGGGCACGGTCGTTGTTCGATCGAATGTTCCCGGAGCGTCAGATTTATCATCGTAGCGGCGGGACTGTCCGTTACGTTTCACTGTCACCTGGAAAGCAAGCGCTGCTCGCGCTGAGCGCGGTGGGCCTCGCCGGCTGGTGCGTTTACGCGACCGCGAATACCTTGCTTGAAGGCCCGCAGGCCACTGCATCGAACGCGGAGATCGACCGCGAGCGGGCCAAATATGACCGCTGGCTCAACGAGTCCCGCGCCCAAGCTGCCGCCAGCCAGGCTCTGCTCGAGGAACGGACCCGCCAGTTCGACCGCGCCACGGCCGATTTCGAGAGCCGCCACGAGGTTCTTCGCTCTTTGCTCGAATACGCCGGGGGCGCCAGCCTCCAGCTCGCTGCCAACCGCCCGATCGAGCGCGACGGCGCCCGCATCATCATGGCCGCCTCCATCGACGAGGCCGAACCGCGCCAGTCGCGCGCCATCGCGGCTGAGCCCTATCAAGTCACCACGGTCGGCTTCCGCGCCCGCACAGAGGCTCTCGAAGGCGATCAAGAACAAACCCTCGCCGAACTCGAGGACAGCGTCGTCGAACGCAGCGAACAGGTGCGGGGCGTGCTGCGCCTGACCGGCGTGTCGATGGCTTCGCTCACGGGCCCTGACGCAGACGCAGCAGCCGGCGGGCCGCTCGTCCCGCAGGATTTCGTCGCCTACTTGCGCGACAGCGGCCTCAATCCGGCTTTTGCCGAGCGGGTTGCGCAAGTGGCCGCGCGGGTCACCGAGTCCCGCCGCCTCGCCAACATCGCCGACTCGACGCCGTTGGCGGCCCCCGTGGCCGTCGATTACCGCGAAACCTCTGGCTACGGCCAACGCATCGATCCGTTCACTGGCCGCCCGGCGTTCCACTCCGGTCTCGACATGGCGGCGTTCGAGCGCGCGCCCGTGGTCGCCACCTCGCCCGGCACTGTGGTTTATGCTGGCACCCGCTCAGGATACGGCTACACCGTCGAAATCGACCACGGTCATGGCTTCAAGACCCGCTACGCCCACTTGCGCGACATCCAAGTCGAGCGTGGCGACAACGTCGCCATCGGCCAGCGCATCGGCTCGATGGGCTCGACGGGTCGCAGCACCGCAACGCACCTTCACTACGAGGTGTGGTTCCGCGGCAGGGCGGTAGACCCTGTCAATTTTCTGAGGGCAGGACGGCATGTTCACGAACAAGGGTAACACGCGTACGGACTCGAACTTGCCAGCTCTTCCTGAACCCACTCAACAACGCCGCATGTCGCCCGGTCGCGCCGGGATCGCCTCGATCATCGCCAATGGCGTCAAGATCACCGGCACCATCGACGCCGACGGCGCCGAACTACAGGTCGACGGTGAGATCGAAGGCAATGTTCGCGGCGGCTCGCTGACGGTCGGCGATACCGGCATGGTCAAGGGCGACGTGGTCTCCGAAAGCGTGACTGTGCATGGGCGCGTCGAGGGGTCGGTGCGTGCGCGCAAGGTCATGCTCGCGCGCAATGCTCACGTGCTTGGCGACATCGTTCACCAGTCGCTGTCCGTTGAGATGGGCGCAGTGTTCGAAGGTCAGTGCCGCTACTTGCAGGACCCGCTTTCGCAATCGGGCCCGGGCCAACCCTCTCAACCGCACATCGTCTCGGCGCACGACCGCTCGAGCGCCTTCGGCGGCGGCAATTCGGTGTTCGGCGAACCGTCGAACGATGACCGTCTGGTCTCCGGCGTGATCGTCACCGGCACGAACTGATTTTCTTCTTCGTTGCGAACTTGAGGCCCGGCGGAAGCCGGGCCTTTTGTTTGGGATGCATCCAGGACCCTGTCTGGCGGCGGTTCATCGGTGTACAGCAGGGGGCGCCAGATGCAGTTACATGAAGCTCAAGCCGACCTTCGCCGCGGTTATGTCGGCGGCGGGCCAGGCGTCATTATCTCCGGCTTGGTGTGGGGCGCCGCGGCGGTGATCGAAGCCCGCAGCGGGCCAGTGCTTGGATTCGCCGCGCTCTTCTTGGGCGGAATGCTGATCTTTCCGCTCTCGCTGTTCACGGCGCGCGCGTTGTTCCGCCGCGCCGGCGCGCAGAAGGGCAACGGCTTAACACCGATCGCCATCGAAAGCACGGCGTCAATGATCGCTGGGCTCTTCGCCGCCTATCTCTTCCTCAGCATAGAGCCGCGCCTTGTGTTTCCAATCGCGGCCCTCGCCGTCGGCGCCCACTATTTCGCCTTTCGGACTCTCTACGGCGAACCATTGTTCGTCGCGCTGGGCGCGCTGATTGCGGCGCTCGGGCTCAACGGCGTCTTCTCGTGGGTTGTTTTGCCCGGCGGGCTTCTCTGGTGGGTAGCCTGTGTGGAGATCCTGGCCGGCGTCATTCTCACCGCGAAAAATCTGAGGTCCTAAACCTATTGTCGCGCCGACTAACGCCCTCGAGGCCAACGCCCCTCGTGTGTCGATTTAGCGACAAGCGCGTCGCTACAAATTTGGTCTAGAACCACCCTTTCTTCTTTTTCTTCTCTTCCGGTGGCGGAGGCGCAGGTTGCGCCTTCGGCGCGGGCGCCGCAGCCTGGGGACGCGGCTGCGACGCTTGCTGCGGAGCGCGCTGAGGCGCGGCAGGGGCCTGCTGTTGCGTTGCGCGGGATGGCGCGCCGGCGGCGCGGCGCGGATCGGGACCGAGTTTGTCTGCGAACCACATGTTGACCTGCCCTCGCATTGGAGCGCGACGATGCGCCGACAAGTTGGTTATCGGATCGGAACGAGCACGCCAACCATTGCGAGCGCCGCCTTGCCGAGCCTTCACGTTGCGCTTGTGGATAACCTGACTGTCAGCGCGGCGCGCGTTTTGCCAAGATCCGCTGCAGCGTGCGGCGGTGCATGTTGAGGCGCCGCGCGGTCTCGCTGACATTGTGCCCGCAGAGTTCGTAGACGCGCTGGATGTGCTCCCAGCGGATACGATCGGCCGACATCGGGTTGTCCGGCGGCTCCGGCCTTTCGTCGGGCGAGGCAAGCAGCGCCTTGACGATGTCCTCAGGATCGGCTGGCTTGGCGAGATAGTCGAGCGCGCCCGCCTTCACAGCGGCCACTGCCGTTGCGATGGCGCCGTAGCCGGTAAGCATGACAATGCGGGCGTCGGGACGACTCTTGTTCAGGGCCTCAACAACCGAAAGGCCTGAGCCATCCTCGAGGCGCAAATCCAGAACCGCGTAGGCAGGCGGGGCTTTGGACGCGGCGTCGTTTGCCTCGGCGACGCTGCCGACGGCCGTGACCTCGAAGCCGCGCAGCTCCAGCGCGCGGGCCAAACGGGTGCGGAAGGCGGCGTCGTCATCAAGGATCAGGAGAGTTTTTTCTCCCTCCAAGGGCGTTGGACTTGTCATCAGCCTCGGTAACTCCACGCGCTGTTTATGTAGCGACTTTCGAAGGGAATTCAAAGCGCTGGCGCTTCGATTGCCGAGCGCGGCCAGCGGGCTTTGACCAGCGCGCCGGTCTGGGGTGCGCGGCGATTGCGGACCTCGAGCTTGGCGCCGGTGCGCTCAAGCAGGGTCTTGGAGATGAAGAAACCGAGGCCCAGTCCGCCGGCCCTGCCTTCCTCGTCGCGTTCGGTTAGGTAGGGCTCACCGAGTCGACCGAGCACGCCGGGTGCGAAGCCAGGGCCGTCGTCGCGGATCGCGATCTCGACGTGCTCGGCATCCCAGCGCGCTTCGATGTCGACGCGGCTCTGGGCAAATCCGACGGCGTTCTCGACGATGCCGCCAAGGGCGTGGACAATCTCCGGCATGCGGCGCACCTCGAGTGCGTCCGTACCCTTGGCGTCGATGACAATCGACGCGCCGAGGCCCTCATGCGGTGAGACCACTTCTTCGAGGAGCGCGCGGATCGGCGCCCGCTGGATCATGACGTCGCCGCGTTCGCGGTTTGCCGAGAGTTGACCCAGGATGGCGCGGCATCGTTCGCTTTGCGTGACCAGCAATTGCAGGTCCTCGGCGCGCGGATCGTCGGGCTTCATGTCGCGCGCCATTTCCTTGGCGACCAAGTGAATGGTGGCGAGCGGCGTCCCCAGTTCATGCGCCGCCGCCGCCGCGAGCCCGCCAAGCGCGGACAAGGTCTGCTCGCGCGCAAGCACCGCCTGCACCGCCGCCAGCGCGATATTGAGCCGCTCTTCTTCGGCCGCCACTCGCCAAGCATAGACGCTGGTGAAGCCAAGGCCGATCAGAACGGCTGCTGCGACGCCCATCTGATAGAGCGGCGGCATCACGAAGGCTGCGCCATCGGGCCACGGCAACGGCAAGCGCCACACCGAAATGGCGCCGACACAGGCAAAGGTCAGGGCGGCAAGCATCGCGGTGACGGCCGGACGCAGCACCGTCGCGCTGACCGCCACCGGCGCTACGAACAGAAACACAAAGGGGTTCTGCAGCCCGCCGGTGAGCGCCAGCAGCACAGCCAGTTGCACGGCGTCGTATGCCAGCTGCGCCGCGGCTTCCCACTCGCGCGCAAGTTCCTGCGAGCGGCGCGCCGCGATCAAGCCGAGATTGAGCCCAACGGAAACGCCGATGGCGGCCATTGCCCAGCCGATGGGGAATTCGACTTCTAGCCCGTAACGCACGAACAGCACCGCCACGGTTTGGCCGAAGATGGCCAGCCAGCGCAGCAGGATGAGGGTGCGGACGCGCACGCGGCTGGTCGCGCCCCAGAAACTGGGAAGCGGAGCGTGCTGGGGGACAGTCTGAGGCTCTGCCATGCCCGCTCTTCATTGCCGCGGCGGCGTCGCCGCTCAAGTCGATTTCTAGCGATCGAGAACCACAACCAGTGGACCGAGTTGCTGATTGTCGTCCCGGCGACCGATGGACGGCGCCCACAAGCTGGAGACTCCGCCGTCGAGGAAGAGCGCTTCGCTGCAGTTTAGCTCGTCGCGGAAGAATCGGGCGAAGCGCCCGAACGAGACCAGTCCGGAACTGATCACGAAATAAGCGGTTTGCCCATCGCGCACGCCGACGCCATTGCGCACGAACCGCGACGCGCCGTCTTCGGCGAAGCGCGGGTGCATTTCGCCGTCGATCACAAGCATCGGGCCGGATTGGGTCGCCCAGCGCGGTTCGCGAAGCGCCAACGCATACGCTTCCGAAGGTTCGATGTGCAGCGATCCATCATGGCCCTGCCAGAACACGCCGTTGGGTTTGAGATGAAAGTTGCCGGGGCCGTCGGTGAGGGAGATGGACTTTTGCTCCTCTCCATCCTCGACATAAAGCCCGATGGGTGCGCCAGCATCGTTGAACATGCCGGCGTTCATCGCGAAGCGCACGTTGCGGGCGTCGGCGCCAAGCGCCAGCTCCAGCCTCTCGAAACCGCGAAGGTACGCTCCAGATGCGTCACGCGAGTACAGGCGCATCTCATGGCTGCGCGCGTCGAAGGCGCACACGATGAAGCGCGAGCTTTCGAATTCCCGAACGCTGCATGGCGGATCGCGGTCGTGAAGGCGCGGCAAGAAGAAGAGCGCGGCAGCGGCAAACACGCCAACCACGGAAGCGATCGCAATCCAAGGCGAACGGCCCAACATGAACGCGCCACATGCGCGGATTTGCGGTGGCGCTCAAGCGCCGGCTGCGGCATTGCGCCTCCTGTGCGCTCGCGCCGCGTTGATCCGTGGTCGGGCCGGCCCTCTAGCTGGGCAGGATGGCTGATCCCGTTGAAACGCCGCGCCGGAACCTCACCGGCGCAATCGTGCCCGCTCTCGCGGTCGCGGGTCTGGCCGCGGCCGCAGCGCTGTGGCTCGCTGGCGCCGACCGGACGCAGCGCGAAAAGCAGGCCACGGCGCCATCGAATTGCATTCTGGAGAATGCAGACGGTGTTGGCGGTCCCATCGATCTGGTGGACAGCAACGGCGCGCGCGTGACGCAGGCTGACTTCGCCGGCGAGCCCGCCGTCATCTATTTCGGGTTCACCCATTGCCCGGACATTTGCCCCGGCAGCATGTACGCGCTCGCGGAAGCGCTGGCCTTGCCGGGCTCGTACGATGTGCAGGCGGTCCTCGTTACCGTCGATCCCGAGCGCGATACGCCCGAGCGCATGGGCGAATACGCCAGCACCGAGGGGTTTCCGGAAGGATTGACCGGGCTGAGCGGCACGCGAGCGCAGGTCGACGCGGTCGCACGCGCGTTCCAGGTCCACCACGGCAGAACTACCGCGCCCGGCGCGGCGGAGGGCGCGTACAGCGTGGACCATTCCTCCTTGCTCTACGTTGTCGACGGCAATTGGCGAACGGTGTCGATCATTCCGACCATGCGGCGGGCAGACATGATGGACCCGCGTAGCCCGATGACCCCCACGCCGCCCGCCGAGATCGCGGCGTGCATCGCCGCGGGGCTGGAGCGGACCGACCTCCCTTGATTATGTGAAATAGGGGTCTTGGCGCCAGGGCGCGGCGCCTTTACGGCTCGTCTGGTCCAAGCGGGGGTGACGCCGTTGGGGCCGCTCGCCCCAAAGAGGCGTCTTAGCTTGTTGGCAAGGTGGGGATGCGCACATTGCTGCGCCGCAGCAGAGGGCCTGCATGCTCTATTCTCTCTATGAACTCGGCCACCTTTCGGTGGCGCCCCTGCGGATCGCTGCCTTGATGCAGTCTTCGGTGATGCGTTCGCCGCTCAATCCGCTGGTGGACACTGAAGTTGGACGTACGGCCGCCGCGGCGGCCGATCTGTTCGAGTCGATGACCCGGCGCTATCGCAAGCCAAGCTGGGGCGCGATCACAACGAAGATTGGCGGCGTCGAGGTTCCGGTCGCGGCGGAGCGGGTTTGGTCGAAGCCGTGGTGCAGCCTCATTCACTTTGAGCGTGACGCTGAAAAACTCCGCGAAGCGCGCGGCGAGCGCGTCGATCCGGCTGTGCTTTTGGTGGCGCCGATGTCCGGACACTATGCGACGCTGCTGCGGGACACGGTGTCGGCGTTTCTTCCGGAGCATGACGTTTACATCAGCGATTGGGCGGATGCGCGCATGGTGCCGGTGTTGGCTGGCCGCTTCGATCTCAACGACTACATCGATTACGTCATGGAGATGGTGCGTGCGCTCGGACCGCAGACGCATGTCGTGGCCGTGTGTCAGCCCGGGCCGGCGGTGTTGGCCGCCGTTTCGCTGATGGCTGAGGAAGACGATCCGTGCGCGCCGGCGACGATGACGATTATGGGCTCGCCGATCGATGCGCGCCGTTCGCCCACGGCGCCGAACCTTCTGGCTGAGAAGCGCGATCTCGACTGGTTCAAGCAGAACATGATCCACACCGTGCCGGCGCTCTATCCGGGCGTATTTAGGCGCGTCTACCCGGGCTTCCTGCAACTCGCGAGCTTCATGGGCATGAACCTCTCGCGCCATGTCGATGCGCATCACTCGTATTTTCAGAATCTCGTGAAGGGCGACGGCGACAGCGCCGAGAAGCATCGGGAGTTTTATGATGAGTATCTCTCGGTCATGGATCTCTCGGAAGAGTTCTACATCCAGACGCTGACCGACGTGTTCCAGGAATATCGCTTGGCAAACGGGACGATGATGCACCGCGGGCGCGTGGTCGATCCAAGCGCGATCACCAAGACGGCGCTGCTGACGGTCGAAGGCGAGAACGACGACATTTCCGGCATTGGCCAAACGCAAGCGGCGCACGACATTTGCGCCAACATCCCCGAGCATATGCGCCGCGACTACATCCAGCCCGGCGTCGGCCATTACGGCGTATTTTCGGGCCGCCGCTTCCGCACCGAAATCTATCCGCGTGTGCGCGATTTCATGCGCGCGTTCCAGTCGAACGCATCGCGAAAAGCGCATCGCAACAGGTTGCGCGTGGTTGGCGCGGACTAGGGGTCCCCGCCGGCCTCTGCATCAGGCTCATCGACTAACCCGTCACGCGGGCGTGTGGCTTGGTGTTTCCTAACTTCTCGTGTGCAATCTGCGTCAGGTCCGGCTCGCGGAAACCTGCCTGACATGAGATTCTTGCGCATGCGCTTCGATTCGCGACAGAAGGCCGAGCCCGGTCACACCGAGATCGAAACGATCGACGGTCGCCGATTGCCGGTGAAACTGATTGTGAATCCGCGCGCCCGGCATGTGTCGGTGCGTATCGATCCGACCCGGCGCGAAGCCGTCGCCACAGCGCCGACTAAGCGTCACCTGGAGCATGCGGCGCGGTTCGCCGCTGAAAGGGCAGGCTGGATCGCGGAGGAATTGGCGCGATTGCCGCGGGGCGTCTCGCTTTCTCCCGGATCATTCGTGCCGCTCAGAGGGATCGAGCACGAACTTGTTTTCCGGCAGGGCCGAACCGCGCCGCGGATCGAGGAAGATCTGTTGCCGCGCCTCGTGGTGGCGGCGCCCGACGCGGGGTTATTTCAGTCTCGCGTGGTTCGGTTTCTGAAGGACCAGGCGCGAATTGACCTTATCGACCGCGTTGCCACCCATGCGGTCACTCTAGGCGTGCGGCCGGAACGAATTCAGGTGAAGGAGCTCCGTTCGCGCTGGGGATCGTGTTCCGCCGATGGCGCGCTGTCCTTCTCGTGGCGCGTGATCATGGCGCCGCCGTTCGTGCTCGATTATCTCGCCGCGCACGAGGTGGCGCATTTGCGCGAGATGAACCACTCGCGGCGTTTCTGGGCGCTCGTGCGCAAGTGCATGCCCGATTACGATGCCGGACGCGATTGGCTGCACCGTCACGGCAGCCGCCTGCATGCCGTTGGCATGGCGCGCTGAACAGGCGCTGCTGATCAGAAGCGCTGCGGCTCGTCCGCTTGGGCGAGCCGCAGCGAATGTTCCTATTGAGAACCAGGCGGAACGCCCGGGCCGATATGCTGGTTGAAGAAGGCCAGCGCCTCGCTCAGCACCGTCCGCCAGGCCTCGCCATTATTGGGCGAGGCGTAGTGGTCGATATCGTGCAGCGTTATCAGGCGGGTTGGCTTGCCGGCGCGCTCCATCGCGCGCTGCATTAGCTCGCTTTGCGAGATCGGCACAGTGATGTCTTCATCGCCGTGGATCAGCAGAAGCGGCATGCCAACGCGTTCGGCGTTTTGAGCCGCCGAGACCGCATCGATATCGGCCTCGCCGCGGCTGCCCATGGCGTCGGTCCAGTATTGGTAAGATACCGAGCGCGAGCCGCCGCCGCCGCCGCCGCCCTGCACGTCGCCGCGATCGCCCGAGCGCACCCAGCGTAGCATCGCGCGCAGGTCAGAAACGCCGGCCCCCGCGACCGAGCACTTGAAGATGTCGGCGTTCATGAACGAGGCGGTCATTGCGACATAGCCTCCATACGACCAACCATTGATGCAGATACGGTTTGGATCGGTGATGCCTGCCTGGATCAGGTGACGGGCTGCGTCGGCGACGTCCTCCTGCATGCGCGCGCCCCACTGGCCGTGGCCCGCGACTACGAAGGCGCGACCAAAGCCGCCGCCGCCGCGGAAGTTTGGCTGGAAGACTGCGTAGCCCTGGCTCGAGAAGGAATGTGCGAAGGGGTCGCTGCCCCAAATGTCGCGTCCTTCAGGCCCGCCGTGCGGCACTACGATGGTTGGCAGGTTGCGCGCCTGCGCCATGCTCACACCAGGTGGCAGCCATAAGTAGCCCCACTGACGCTGACCGTCGGACGTGGCGTATTCAACAACGTGCTGGGTGGGCAGCAAGCGCGGGTTTATGTTGCTGCGCTGAGAGATGATCGAGTTCAGTGCACGCGTCTCGTGATTGTACATGTAGTAGGTGCCGAGATCTTGCGGCCCGAACGTGTAGATGAGCCAGAGATTGCCGTCGTCCGAGCGATCGACCAGCATGACATTCAATTGATCTCCGAGGGCCTGGTTGATCGCCGCCCAACGTGCGCCGAAAGCGGTGTCCTTGGGTTCGCAGGTCCAGCGTTGCGCCCACCAGCATGCCGCCTGCAGCACGTTGTTGGCGGTGTCGAGTTCGGCGTCGGTGATATCGTAATAGGGGTTGGTCTCAATCGTCTCTGCATATTGGCCGGTGGCGGCGTCATAGACATAGAGGCCGCTGGTGTCGCTGCCTTCGCGACGAGCCAGCACAAATACTTGGCCGGGCTGTTGCGCGGCACCGATCGGCTGGAAGTCGGGGCCGGAATTGGCTGCCGCGGCGCCGCGATAGCGGGCGATCTCGGTCCAGCGCCGTTGGTTCGGGCCGCGCCGCAGCCAGGCAAAGCCCTCGCCGTCGGCGATGCTATCCTGGCGCAGGACTGGCGTGCCGTTGATGTCTACTTCGAAGTTGAAGGTGTAGATGGTGCCGTCCTCGACGCGCTGCGCCTCGGCGGTGTTGACATTCACCTTGCGCAATTCGACACCGCCAAAGGTCGGGACAATCAACAAAACGTGGTCCTCGTCGCGCGGTAGGTCGCTGACGATGCCGGCGTCGACATAAACCACGCCGAGCGCAGATGGATCATACAGTTGAATCAGGTTCGAGCCGTCCAGATTTACGGCATAGATGCGCGAATTGGTCTCAAAGCCGTCATCTACGCGGCGGTTGCGACGCGCGCTGGAGGATGTGTCGGAGACGACGCGATTACGCTGGAGCAAGCGGAAAATGATGCGAGAATTGTTGGCGAACCCGACTTGGCTGAGTTCGAGGCTTTGATCGGCGCGGGCGCGCTGGATGCCTTGCGCGCGGCGCGTCTCAAGATTGACGACGAGAAGCGTGTCGCCGGCGTCGTCGCGACGGATCACGGCCAGGTGACGCCCGTCAGGGGACAGGGTGGCGCCGCGGAACTGGTCGTATCCCAAGAACCAATCCAGAGGCGCCCGCTGAACTTGCTGCTGGGCTGATGCGGGTGCGGCGACCGCAAAGGCGACCGCCAGTGCTGCGAACAATATGCGTTGCATGAAGAACCCCCATAACGCCGTTCTTACGGTCGCCATGACGGGTTGGATTAGCTGGGTGTAAGCTCGCTGTCAGCCCAGCCAACAGCAGAAACTCAGCGGGCTAGCCCTCGGGTCCAAAGTCTAAGGACCGATCCTGGCCGTCGGCCGGGGGCGGCGGTTGCGTGGCGCCGATAACAGCGCCAATGGGGGCGCCGACGGCGGTAAGCTCCGGCGTGGCGGGATCGGGTAAGCCCGTGTCATAGTCCTCGGGGCGCGGCATCTGGAGTTCGCGCACCGGCGTGTTTCGGAGCGCGGTCGGCATCACTCGAGCCCATATTTCCGCTGGAAGCGTTCCGCCCGTGACGCGTGCAGTCTCGGCGAAATTGTCGTTGCCGACCCATACGCCAGCGACCATGCCGGGGACAAATCCGATGAACCAGGCGTCTCGGTAATCGTTCCCGGTGCCTGTCTTGCCGCCCACCTGGCGGCCTGGCATGCGCGCGGCCGTGCCGGTGCCCGCGTCGACCACGCGCCGCATCATATAATTCATGTACCGCATCGGACGGTCCTCGATCACGCGATCCCTGCGCTGTGGTCGGAACGTCCACATGGTCTCATCCGAGTTGGCGCGGCGTATGCGCGCGACGCCATGAGCCTCGATGCCGTAGCCTTCGGCCGCCATGGCGCCGTAAGCCTGCGTCATCTCAAGAAGCGTGATCTCCTGCGCGCCAAGCGCCAGCGAGTGATAATTGTTAAGCGGAGAGCGAACGCCCAGTCGGCGCGCTACGTCGATGACATTTTGTCCGCCGATTTCGTTGGCGACGCGGATCGCGACCATATTGTAGGAAAGCGCGAAGGCGCGCGTCAGTTCAGTGGGGCCGTGATACTCGCCAGTGTAATTGCCTGGAGACCATGGCTCTTGGCCGTCGATGTAGATCGTGATTGGAGCATCTTCGCGAACGCTCCAGGGCGTCAGGCCGTTCTCCATAGCCGCCAAATAGATGAAGTACTTGAACGACGAACCAGGCTGGCGCCGCGCCTGGGTGGCGCGATTGAATTGGCTGAGGTCGTAGTCACGCCCGCCGACCAGTGCGCGCACGCCGCCTTCGTCGTCCATGGCGATCATCGCGCCCTGGCTCACGCGCCGCGCTTCTCCTTGCTCCGAGAGCACGGCGTCGACGGCTTCGGCGGCGGCGCGTTGCGCGGCGATGTCGATCGTGGTCTCGACGATGAAATCGTCACGCTGCTGACCGATGACGTCGTTCAGCAGCGGATCGATCCAATCGCGGTAGTAGGAAAGCACGCCCGCCGGATTGCGTCGGCTGATCGTGAGTTCTTCGCGCAATGCGGCATCACGTTCAGCGGCGCTGATAAAGCCCATGTTGACCATTTCCGTCAGCACAACGGTGGCGCGGTCGCGTGCGGCGGCGATATCCTGACGCGCCGGATTGAGCCGCGACGGCGCCTTCACCAGCCCCGCGATCATGGCTGACTGCAGCAAGGTGAGTTCGCGGGCGGGGCGGTCGAAATAGCGCTCAGCCGCGGCTTCAATGCCGTATGCGCCGGCGCCGAAGTAAACGCGCGACAGGTAGAGCGCGAGGATTTCATCTTTGCTGAAGCGCCCCTCCAACCAGATCGCCATGGCAATTTCTTGGGCCTTGCGCCGCCACGACCGCTCGTTGGTGAGGAAGAGGTTCTTCGCCAGCTGCTGCGTAATCGTGGAACCGCCCTGAACCACGCGGCCGGCGCGCAAGTTCTCGGCGCCGGCGCGCATCATGCCGCCGAAATCCACGCCGAAGTGCTCGTAGAAGCGTCGATCTTCGATGGCGATGAACGCCTGTGCGACGTAGGGCGGCAGCGTGGTTAGATCCACCGGCGGGGCGTTCTGCGCGCCCTCGCGCAGGATCACATGCCCGTTGCGGTCGAGGAAGGTGATCGACTGGCCGTTGCGCGCCTCCCAGAGATCGTCGGTAGAGGGCATCCCCCAGGTCACGAAGAAGAAGAAGCCGACGATGATGGCGAGAAGGCCGCCGGCGGCCCAGCCGCTCCAGACTGCCGCTTCGCGGACGTTGCGCGGGTGCTTGATGCCGCGAACGCGCCGCCACATCTCGCCTGTGAACGCGCGGGAGGCGCCGTAGAACTTCACCCAGCGCGGCTCGAGATAGCGCCAGAAATCCTGGGCCGTGCCGACCACTCGATCGCGCAGACGGCCGACTAGCGAAGCGGGCGGCTCCTCTTGCGCTTCCTCAGGATCGCCCGCGGCGCGGAAGTAATGTGGGGGAAGCTCGGTTGCCCCAGCATCGGGGGAGATTTCCGTCTCGTGTTCCACGGCGGCGGCCGCATCAGCGGACTCAAGGAGCGCATCCGCGACATCCTCTCTCGCCGCCGTATCGTCAGAGCTTGCTTCGAAGAGATCGTCGGCGGCTGGGTCCTGAGGCGGCAGGCCAACGGAATCCTGGCCCGCCTCCGGCGGGGGTTCCGGTGGAGGCGCGTGCTCCGGCTGTTTCGGATCGTCGTTCTCGTCAGCCACCCTGGCCTACCTCCGCGCCGCTGGTAGCGCGATTCGAACACCGTCCGGGCTAGGCGCCCCGCCGACTCGCGCCCGAGCGCTGCGGCGATGGGATCATTTTCCTATCCGCCATGATGATTTTGACCTCGCTTCGGGTGGTAGGCAACCCGAAGACGTGGCAATTCCTTGTGGTCCGGCGATCGGGCGGCCATATTCTCAGCCACAGCCGCAGGATTCTGGGAGCGGCGAGGAGGTAACTGGATGAGCGACTACCACTTCCAAACGGGGTCGATCCCGGCCGGCCGCGCGGACATGGCGGTCGATGCGGGCCTGCGATCCTTCATGCTCGGCATCTACAACAAGATGGCGTTGGGTCTGGCGCTGACTGCCGGCCTCGCCTGGGTTGTCGGGACGACGCCGGCTTTGATGGCCGCGATCTTCTCCGGTCCCCAAGCCTACTTGGTGATGTTCGGCCCGCTGGCGATCCTACTCGTGGCGAGCTTCGTCATGCGCAACCCATCGCCGATGTCGGCGAACCTGGTTTACTGGAGCGTCGTCGCGTTGATCGGCGTCGGCATGGGCGCTTTGGTTTCCTATTACGGTCGCATCGACGGCGGCATGGTGATCGTCGCCAAGGCGTTCCTGGTGACGTCAGCGGCATTCGGCGGTCTTAGCCTCTGGGGCTATACGACCAAGCGCGATCTAACCGGCTTTGGCACGTTCCTGATCATGGGCCTTATCGGCCTCATCATCGCGTCCATCGTGAACCTGTTCATCGCCTCATCGGCGCTGAGCTTCGCGATTTCGGTGATCGGCGTGCTGGTTTTCGCGGGCTTGGTCGCCTTCGACACCCAGCGCCTGAAGTTCATGTACTACCAGCTGGGTGGAGACCAACGGGCGATGTCCGTCGCCACGACGTACGGCGCTCTCAGCCTGTACATCAACTTCATCAACCTGTTTCAGTTCATCCTGAGCTTGCTTTCGCCGCGCAATTGAGACCCGTCGAGCAGGTTCAACGCAGCGCCCCGGCCCCTCCAGGCTGGGGCGTTTTGCTTAGTCCACGATCTGCATTCGCTTCGGCGTCAGCACGTCAAGCACCCGGGCGAGATCGTGGCCTCGCCGAAGGATGCGCCCATCGATGGCCCGGACGGCGTAGGGACCCTGCCGACGGGCGTCCTCGGGGCGCTTTTCGATTTGATAGAGCGGCGCCTCGCTGGTGCGGCGGTAGACGCTGAACAGGGCGCGGTCGGGAAGAGCGTCGAGGGCGTAATCGCGCCATTCGCCGGCTGCGACCATCCGGCCATAGAGGCGAAAGAGGCTGTCCAGTTCCGCGCGCTCGAAAAATACGGTACGCCTCTGCATGCTTGTCGGCTCGCGCCCCTCATCTGCCTCAGCGGAGCATATGGGTTACAGTATTACAAATATTGCACATCCACATTCCGACAAACTTTATACTTGCCCTGGCCCCATTGCGGCGCGAACCTAGTTTCGTGGCCAGCCGGAGAAATGCTCGTGCTCCGGTATCCATCAGCCCCCCCAGCCCCCCGGGGTACGCGCTTCGGCTGGTCACACTGCTTCCAATAAGCCCGCGCCCGTCGCGGGCTTTGTCGTATGCGGGGCGTAAAAGCCTTGTGGCATGAGGGTTTGCGCCCACTCTGAGGACGCGTGCGGGGCGCCGATGGGGCGTGGATAATCCCCAGACAGGGCGATCCCTTCAGGCGGTTCGATCGGTCCGACGTAGGGTTCGCGCGCACGTTTCGATGCCCAAACTGATTCGCGGCTCCTGTGGATAAGAAGCGGTAGCGTTTTCGGGCGATCCACCTTAAGAGCGGCGCTCGATTTCGAGCGGGGAACTCAATCCACATGTTGCTGCAGGTCGATGGTCTGCGCAAAAGCTTCGGTCGCCGGGTTGCGGTTGACGGCATAGGCTTTGCGCTGGACGTCGGGGAAATCGTCGGCTTCCTCGGGCCCAACGGCGCCGGCAAGACCACAACCATGCGCATGATTGCCGGCTATCTTGAGCCGGACGAGGGCGTGGCGCGGATCTTCAACATCGATGTCGCGCAAGATCGCCGCCGCGCCCAGGAGCGCGTTGGGTATTTGCCTGAGGGCGCGCCGCTTTATGGCGAGATGACGCCGTGGACGTTTTTGCGCTTCGTGGCTGAAACCCGCGGCATGACCCAGGAGGCGGCGCGTCACGCCGTGCGCCGTGCGGCGCAGGACGCGCGCCTGGGCGACACCATCGATCGTCCGATCGAAACGCTGTCGAAGGGATATAGGCGGCGCGTGGGTTTGGCGGCGGCGCTGCTTCACGATCCGATGCTGCTCATCCTTGATGAGCCGACGGACGGACTCGATCCCAATCAGCGTCACGCCGTGCGCGATCTGATCAAGCGCCTTGGCGAAGAGCGTGGGCTCATCATCTCCACGCACAGCCTGGAAGAGGTTGAGGCGGTGTGCACACGCGCCATCCTCATCGATCAGGGACGCATCGTGGCCGACAAGACGCCGGCCGCGCTGCGCGACGAGCATGGCAGTCTCGACCGCGCCTTCGCGGCGCTGACCCGCGGGGAGGAGCGCGTATGAAGAAACGCCCCGGCCTCGCCAGCATGCTCGCGATCTATAGACGAGAGTTGCTCTCCTACGTGACGACGCCAACGGCCTACGTTTTCGTGGCCGTGTTTCTGTTCGCGATCGGCTTGTTCACGTTCCAGATTGGCGGCTTCTTCGAAGCGCGGCGCGCCGATTTGAGCGGCTTCTTCGCGTTCCATCCTTGGATATTCATGGTCTTCTTGCCCGCGGTCGCGATGCGGCTATGGGCCGAGGAGAGCCGCTCGGGGGCCATTGAATTGCTGATGACGCTGCCGGCGCCGACTTGGTCGCTGGTGCTCGGCAAGTTTCTAGCCGCTTGGACGGTGGCGGGCGCCGCCTTGTTGCTCACTGCGCCGTTGTGGGCGACGGTGAACGCGCTTGGGTCGCCGGACAACGCCGCGATCTTCACCGCCTATCTGGCCAGCCTCTTGATGGCGGGCGCTTACATCGCCATCGGCTCTGCGATGTCGGCGCTGACGCAGGCGCAGATCGTGGCATTTGTGCTCTCGGTGCTCGTGTCGTTCTTGCTCACGGCGCTGGGTCTGCCGCTGGTGCTCGATTTCTTCAGCACTTTCGTTCCCGGCGCGGTTGCGGAAGCCGTCGCGCGCTTTTCGATTCTGCATCACTTCGACGCCGCTCAGCGCGGGGTCGTGGAGTTTCGCTCGGTGTTCTATTTCGCATCCCTGATCGGGCTTTGCCTGGCCTTCACCGCTTTGGCGGTCGACGCGCGGCGGGGAGGCTGAGATCATGAGCGCTCGCCGTTACGCGCTGTTTGCTGCGCTGGCTTTGCTGGTCTCGTTTGTGGCTTCGAACCTGATCGTCAATTCGTGGTTTCGGTCATGGCGGCTCGATCTGACAGAAAATCAGCTCTACTCGATCAGTCAGGGGACGCGGCAGACGCTGCGCGACCTGTCCGAGCCGGTGCAACTGACGCTCTACTATTCGCGAGACGCGGCGCGCGCTGCTCCCCAATTGCAGACTTATGCTTCGCGCGTGCGCGAAATGCTGCAGACGTTTCAGGCGCAGTCGGGCGGCAAGGTTCGGTTTTCGGAAGTCAATGTCGAGCCGTTCACGGAAGCCGAGGACGCGGCGGCCGAGGCGGGCATACAACCGTTGCGTTTGTTCGAGGGCGCGGACCCGGTCTATTTCGGTCTCACCGGCGCCAATGCGATCGACGACAGCCGAACGATCCCGGTGTTCGATCCGCAACGCGAACCCTTCCTGGAATACGAGATCACGCGCCTCATCTTCGAACTTGAGAACCCGAGCCGCACCCGGGTGGCGCTGATCACGTCGTTGCCGATCGACCCGGCGGCGGCGGCCGATCCGACATTCGGCGCATCCGCCCAATCGGTGTTTGCCGTCGAAATGGGTCGCTTGCTCGACGTCACAAGACTCGCGCCCGATTTCATAGCGATACCGGCGGATGCGGATGTGCTGGCCATCGTGCATCCGGGAGCGCTGTCGCCGCAACAATTGTTCGCGATCGATCAATTCATCCTGCGCAAGGGGCGGGCCTTTATCGCGCTCGATCCCGCCTCGTTGACGGCGCAGCAGTCCGGGGGCGGCTTCGATCCGTTCAGTCCTGTCGCGCCGATGCCAACCTCTTCAACATTGGGGCCATTGCTGGGCGCGTGGGGCGTGACCATGGCGCCGAGCGTCGTCCTCGACGGCGAGGGCGCGCTGCCCGTGCAAGTGCAGGACCCCGTGACCGGCCAGACCGGCCAAGCGCCGCAGCCGCTCTTCTTCCAGATTCCGGCGGAGCGACTGGATCGCGAAGATCTGATGACCGCTTGGCTGCGGCGCGGCATCAATTTCGGTCTCGCTGGCGGGCTCACCTACACGCGCAAGGACGGCGTGGAGATTCAGCCGCTCGCGCGCACGAGCGGCCGGACCATGCGCCTGCCGAGCGAGCAGGCGCTGATGCGTCCCTCGCCGATGGACATCAACGCCATGTGGCCATCGAGCGGCGGACGGGTTGAGACGATTGCGCTGCGCCTCTCCGGTCAGCTCACCAGTGCATACCCAGAAGGGCGCCCCGCCGATCCGGCGCCTGAGGCGGCCGAGGCCGGCGCCGCGCCGGTCGAGCCAGAGACGGAGGAGGCGGCGCCGCCGCTGACGCAATCGGCAGTTCCGGCGCAAATCGTGATCGTTTCCGATGTCGATTTCCTGGCGGACGATTTTTACGTCGATCCCCAAAGTGGCGCCACCGCGGCGGACAACGCCGCGTTCGCATTGAATGCCATCGACGTGCTCGGTGGCTCCGATGCGCTTGTTTCTTTGCGCTCCCGCGCGCCCGCGCAACGGCGCATGGAACTGGTCGAAGACATGGAGCGCGATGCGCAGCGACGCATCGAAAGCCGTCAGCAAGAGCTCGAAGCCGATCTGCAGCAAACGCAAGCCCGGCTGGAGCAATTGCAGGCGCGCGGCCGCGGTTCGGGGTTCTTCGCCGGCGATCTGGGCGCTGAGCTTACGCCTGAAGAACAGCAGGAGGTCGACCGCTTCCGCACCCGCGAAGGCGAAATTCGCACCGAGCTGCGCGGTCTCGTCCGCGACCTTCGCGGCGATATCGACCGGCTGCAGGCGATTGTTCTTTTCATCAACGTCTGGCTGGCGCCGTTGCTGATCGCTGGCGCTGGTCTGTTCCTATTCTGGCGCCGTCAGCGGCGCGGGAGTGCGCGATCATGACGGCTGGCCTGGGGGAGCGGCGCAGGGCGCGTTCGCTATCTTTGTTCCTGATCGCGGGCGCGCTTACGGTGATTGCCGCAGTGACGCTGGCGATCGAGTCGCGGGGATTGGATCCCAACAACGCGTCCGGCCCCGTTTTGCCCGGGCTGGCGGAGACCATCGGCGGCGCCCAGCGTATCTCCGTGACCAGCGCGGAAGCGACCTACAGAATCGAACGCACGCAGCAGGGCTGGGCGATGCGGGATCGCGACGGCTACCCCGTCTTGTCGGGGCGTCTGGCGCAACTGACGGAAGGCTTGGAGAGCCTGCGCTATCTGCGGCGCATGACCAGCGACGCCTCGAAGCACGAGCGTCTGGGCGTCACCGATCCACGCGAGGGCGGCCGGGGGATTTTGATTCAGGTAGAAGACGGTCGCGGCGCCTTGCTGGTCAACCTGATCCTGGGCGTCGAAACCAACGGCCTCTACGTGCGGCGCCCCGGCGAGGCGCAAACCTGGGCGGCCGATGGCGAACTGCCGCCGTTGCGCGACGTGGCGACCTGGATGGACCTGCAACCTTTAAACATCGCCGCCGAACGCCTGGCGCGCGTCGAGATCGTGCCGGCGGAGGGCCGCGCCTACATTCTCGCCCGCGACGGCGCCGATCAGCCCTGGCGCATTGCGGCCCCGGCCTTGGCGTCTTTGGCGCAGTCGACGGTAACCTCTACCGCCGAGCGCCTGACGCAGTTGCAGCCCGTGGACGTGCGAACGGCGCCCGCCATTCAAGGGCCGCCGCGTGCGCGCGTGCGGGCGACAACCTTCGACGGCGTCGCCATCGATGCCGAATTGATCGTGAGCGACAATCGCACCTGGGTGAAGCTCGTTGCGCGCGCTGGCGCGCCCGAGCAAGAGCCGGCGGCGCTGGAGATCAACAACCGATCCGCCGCCTGGGCCTATGCTCTCAGCGACAGCGAAGCAGAGGCCCTCGCGGCGCCGCTCAGCCGCCTCGTGCCCGGCGCACAATAGAGCTCAGTAGCGCGTTGGCCGGTAGGTGAACGCGGCCGCCAGTATGCGGCCGCCATTGGGCTCCTGCACAATGACGGCGCATTCGGGTTGGCAACGGGGACGCTCGTGCCAAGACCCTGGACCATCCCATGTGCCCACCCGCTCTATCCACTTGACTAGATTGTAGTGCGGCACGCTGCGGTTGCGATTGATGCCGCCAGTTATGACAACCGTGATGGGGCCGGGATCGTAGGCGAGCATCCAGATGTCCGCATTCGCGCCGCTGACTCCTGAGCCGACGGTGGCGCGGGCGCGGCCATTGCGCAGCAGGGTCAGCGAGACGTCAGGGGCATTCTGAGGCCAGCCGGCGCGCTTCTGTTCGTCGTAGATCGCGCGTGCTTCGTCCCAGTCCGAAGCGCTCACCGTACTCGCGCCGTTGACCACCAGCTGCGGCGTATATCGGCCCCGCACGCGCAGCGCTTGCGAGTAAGCCCGCTGGCGGCTCGAGAATTCCGGCTGCGCGTACGTGTCATGCCAACCGAGGTAGTCCCAGATGCCGACTGGGAAGGTCAGCGCCAGCACGCCTTGCTCCCGCGAAAACACGCCCAGCAACCGGTTGGCGCGCGGGCACTGGGTGCATCCCTGGTGGGTGTAGAGTTCAACGACCATTTCCGCGCGCTGCCCCTGCGTCTGGGCGTGAGCGGGAGCGGCCGCCGCCAAGGCGACAAGCGCCACGGCAACGATACGGGCGATCATGCCGGGCAACATGACGAGCCCGGCGCGGCGGTTCTAATCAAACCGCCGTTACGAACGGGCCAGGGCTCAGCTCTTCGCCAGACCGCGCAGCACATAGTGCAGAATTCCCCCGTTTCGGAAGTATTCCACCTCGTTCTCGGTGTCGATCCGGCATCTGACCGCGACTTCGTCGGTCTGGCCGTCGGGGCGAGTGATCCGGAGCGTGATCGTTTGCCGTGGGCCAAGTGCGCCGAGGCCGGAGATCGATACCGTTTCCCGGCCGCTCAGCCCCAGCCCGGACCAGCTCTGGCCGTCGATGAATTGCAGCGGCAGCACGCCCATGCCGATCAGATTAGACCGGTGGATGCGCTCGAAGCTCTCGGCTATGACCGCCCGCACGCCAAGCAATGTCGTTCCCTTCGCCGCCCAGTCGCGCGAGGAGCCGGTTCCGTATTCTTTGCCCGCGAAGACAACCAGCTCGCGCCCCTCAGCCTGGTAGCGCATGGCGGCGTCATACATGGCGAGGCGCTCGCCTGATGGATAATGGATCGTGTCCGGCGCCTCGATGACGGCGCCGCTAGCGTCCCTCACCATGGCGTTCTTGATGCGAATGTTCGCGAAGGTGCCGCGCATCATGACTTCGTGATTGCCGCGGCGCGCGCCGTAGGAATTGAAGTCTCCCTGTGCGACCTGATGCTCGCTCAGATAGCGCCCGGCGGGAGATGCCTTCTTGATGTTGCCGGCGGGGCTGATGTGGTCGGTGGTGATGCTGTCGCCGAACAGCGCTAGTATACGCGCGTCCTTCACATCTTTGATCGGCGCCGGGGTCATGCTCATGCCCTCGAAATAGGGCGGGTGCTTCACATAGGTCGAGCCGATGTCCCACGCGTACGTGCGGCCCGGCGTGACCTTGATGGCCTGCCAGTGCTTGTCGCCCTTGAAGACATCGCCATAGCGCGACGCAAACATCTCGGGCGTCACCGACGCGCGCACCACCTCTTCGATCTCGGCATTGGTCGGCCAGATGTCACGAAGATAGACCGGCCGCGCGTCCTTGCCCGTGCCCAATGGCTCGGTTTCCAAATTGCTGTAGACCGAGCCCGCCAGCGCGTAGGCGACGACCAGTGGCGGCGAAGCGAGGTAGTTGGCCCGCACGTCCTGGTTCACTCGGCCTTCGAAGTTGCGGTTGCCCGACAGCACAGAAGCGACGACGAGGTCATTCTCAGAAACCGCTGCGGAAATGGCCGGCGGCAGCGGACCGGAATTGCCGATGCAGGTCGTGCAACCGTACCCAACCAGATTGAATCCGAGCGCGTCGAGGTCGTCGGTTAGGCCCGCTTTCGCGAGATAGTCGGTGACGACCTGACTTCCCGGCGCCAGCGAGGTCTTCACCCACGGCTTGGTTTTGAGGCCACGCGCCACCGCATTGCGCGCGAGCAGGCCCGCGGCGATCAGCACCGATGGGTTCGAGGTGTTGGTGCAGGAAGTGATGGCGGCGATCACCACATCGCCGTGGCCGATGTCGTGGTTGGCGTCCGCGACAGGCGCGCGCTTCTTGAGTTCGGCGCCTTTCTTGAATTCCTCGGTCATCGCCTTGGTGAAACCGTCGGCCAGCGCACCGAGGACGACGCGATCCTGCGGGCGCTTAGGTCCCGCCAACGAAGGGCGCACGTCGGCGAGCGAGAGCTCCAGCGTGTCGGTGAACTCCGGCTCAATCTCAGTACGCCACAGGCCTTGCTGCTTGCAGTAAGCCTCGACCAGGGCAACGCGCGCAGCATCGCGCCCGGTTGCCCGCAAATAGTCGATGGTCTTGCCATCGACCGGAAAGAAGCCGCAGGTCGCGCCGTATTCAGGCGCCATGTTGGCGATGGTGGCGCGATCCTCGACGCTCATCGTGTCGAGGCCGGGGCCGAAGAATTCCACGAACTTACCGACGACGCCCTTCTTCCGGAGCATCTGTGTGACCGTCAGCACAAGATCCGTGGCCGTAGCGCCTTCCGGCAGCTTGCCGGTTAAGCGGAAGCCAATCACTTCGGGAATAAGCATCGATACTGGCTGGCCAAGCATCGCCGCTTCCGCCTCGATGCCGCCAACGCCCCAGCCCAGCACGCCGATGCCGTTGATCATGGTGGTGTGGCTGTCGGTGCCGACGACCGTGTCGGGGTAGGCGAAGGTCTGGCCATCGTCTTCGCGCGTCCAAACCGATTGACCGAGATATTCGAGATTCACCTGGTGGCAGATGCCTGTCCCCGGCGGGACGACGCGGAAATTCTTGAACGCCTGTTGCCCCCATCGGAGGAATTGGTAGCGCTCGCCGTTGCGCTGATATTCGAGGTCGACGTTTTGTTTGAAGGCGTTGTCGCTGGCGAAGTGATCGACCATCACCGAGTGATCGATAACGAGATCGACCGGCACCAGCGGATTGATGCGCTCAGGATCGGCGCCCAGTTTCGCCGCCGCGTCGCGCATCGCCGCGAGGTCCACGACCGCCGGCACGCCGGTGAAATCCTGCATCAGCACCCGCGCCGGGCGGAAGCCCACCTCGGCCTCGGCGCGGCCGCGATTGTCGAGCCAGCGGGCGGTGGCGGCGATCGCTTCCTTCGTCACCGTGCGGCCATCCTCGTGGCGGAGCAGGTTCTCGACCAGGACCTTGAGCGAATAGGGCAGGCGGGAAATGCCGGGAAGGCCGTTCTTCTCGGCGGCCTTCAGGCTGAAATAGCGATAGGTGCGGGAACCGACCTTCAGCGTCTTGCGGGATTTGAAGCTGTCGAGGGACATGGCGGCCTCAGTCGATGGGGGATGTGGCGCTGCCTATAGGACCTTTTGCGGTGCAGCACCAGATCGACGACGGAGATCGCGGTCAGGCCGGCTCGACCCTGACCACGGCGCCCGAGCGGGAGGCGACGGCGATGCGGAAGGACTGGCCATCGCGGCTGGCGGAGAACCAGTAGAGGCCGGATTCGGCCTCGAGCCGGACGGGATCGGCGAAGCCCGCCTTGAGCACCGAAATGGCGGCCGCTCCCCAGGTGTAGGTGCGGGTTGCGGCGGAGGCGGGCGCCTGGCCGGCGCCCGACTTTCCGACGATGCGGAGGCCGATGCCGAAGCTGGCCGAGGTGTTGCCGGCGGTGGCGGCGACCGAGGTCAATGCCAGAATTGCGACAATGGCGAAGGCGCGGCGGACCATCTGTCTCTCCCTGATACAGAGGATTAACCTCTGCTTCAGGGTTTGCAATCGCGATGCCGGGCCTCAGACCCGCCGTTCCACCATCAGCTTCTTGATCTCGGCGNNAAATCCTGCATCAGCACCCGCGCCGGGCTGAAGGCGATCTCAACCTCGGTCTTGCCCCTGTTTTGGAGCCAAGCCGCCATGGCGAGGATGTCGGCCCGCTTCACCGCGACGCCGTCCTCGGTGCGCAGCAAGTTCTCCAGCAGCACTTTGAGCGAAATCGGCAATCTCGCGATGTCGCCGACGCCGTTGGCGCTCGCCTTGCCGAGATCGAAATAGGCGTAGCTCTTGCCGCCGGCGCTAATGGTGGAACGGGCGGAAAACGAGTCTTGAGAGGTCATGGGTCTGCATCCGGCTGAGCTTCAGAGATGCAAGCGCGTTGGGGAGCGCCCCAAGACCGGAATCAAACCGGCGCGCGGCAATGCCTTATGTAGCGCCGTCAGCCGAAGTCGCAATTAGCTCTAGCTGCGATTTATTCGCAGTTAGCCCTCGTTGGCGGTGGCCTCGGGTTTGGGTTCGCGGCGGAAAAACCGCCCGCCGCGGGCCCGCCGCCAGCGCAAAAGCAGCCAAACGAGCGGCACGACCACCACCGCGACTGGAATGAGACCCGCAATGATGGTGATGATTGCGGCGAAGCCAGCGACGACAATGCCGAGGAAATTGGCGAAGGCTTGGCGCAGCGGCTCGAACGTATCGCTGCCGACCGGGCGCGGCGCCGAGCGATATTGCAGGTTCAATTCCGACATCGCCACGCGTGTCCGCATCACCGCGAGCGCGGATTGCACTGAATCGATCTCGGCCTGCACCCGCGCCAGTTCGCGCTCGACTTCAAGCAGGTCGGCGAGGCGGCCAGGGCGGGAGCGCAGCAATTCCTGCAAGCGGTCGCGCAGGGCGGTTTGCGCGCGCAAGCGCGCTTCGGTGTCGACGATCTGGCGCGTGAGGTCTTCCGAGTTGGTCGTTTCCGAAATGACGCGCCCGCCGGCGGCGTCGGCCTCTTGCTCCATGCCGCTCTTGAACGTGTTGAGCCAGGAGGGCTCGCCGCGCAGCGAGACATAGCCCTCCATGTAGCTCTCGGGATCGCCGCTCCGGTTGGAGCCGATCAGTTGGCAGAGGCGCGGACCTGCGGCCTGGCAGGCCTGAATGTGGCGATCCATGACGCTGGCGAGCCGTTCGCTGGGGATCTCCAACCCAATGGCGTAGGAGTACGCGAGGTAGAGAACGGGCGCGGGTCCCGCTGGCTGGGATGGGCCTTGCGGCGCGTTGGCGGGCGCTGTCGTCGCGTCCACGGGAGCGGCTGGCGCTGGCGCCTCTTCGGCGGCGACGGCCCGCTCCATGTCGGCCATGCCCCCCATCTCTCCGGCGGCAGGCGCTTCTTCCGACGTCATCGTCTGCTGGCCGCACGCCGCTAGCGCAACGATCAAGCCTACGCCTATCAAGAAACGACGCATCGCCGCACCTCCCTCGCGCTCCACCAAGCGCGCCTTGGCGGAATGCGCAACCCTTTCTAGAACCGGGGCCGCATTATGAGCGCTCGCGGACCTTTCCAAGACAAACCGTGCATTCGGGTCGAAGGGCTTTGCCTTGCTCGCGGCGGGCGAACGCTGTTCGAAGGCTTGAGCTTTGCAGCGGCATCGGGCGCATATGTCGAAGTGCATGGCTCGAACGGCTCGGGGAAGACGAGCCTGTTGCGCGCGATCGCGGGATTTCTGAAGCCGAGCGGCGGCCGCATCGCATTCGAGAACGTCGAAGAACCATCGCTGGCGCTTCATTTTGTTGGACACGCGAACGGCGCAAAGCGCGAAACCAGCGTGCGTGAGCATCTGCGTTACTGGTCCGGCTTGTTTGGCGGCGCATCAAAGGAAGATTTCATCGCGCAGACTCTTGGTCTTGAACAAGTGCTTGCATTGCCCTTGCGCACGCTGAGCCAGGGGCAGGCGCGCAGGCTTGCGCTCGCGCGATTGCTTGTTGTGCCGCGACCTATCTGGCTGCTCGATGAGCCCGCTGCGGCGCTCGATGAATCCGGCAAAGCTGTGCTTGCGCAAATGATCGCAACGCAACGGGACGCGGGGGGCATCGTTGTGGCGGCGGTACACGAGGCGCTGGGGCCCGCGCCCACGCAAATCGTTCGCGTGCCGCGTTGAGCGCGTTCGCCGTCACCTTCCGGCGCGACCTTACGCTTATGTGGGCGGGCGGCGGCGCGCTTGCGCCGGTGGGTTACTTTCTCGGCGCGACCATGCTGGTTCCGCTGGCGATGGGCCCGGACCGCACGCTGCTGCAACAGTCGGGACCCGCGCTGGTCTGGATTGCGGCAGCGCTGGCGCTGCTCTCGGTTTTGGAGCGGTTGTTTCAGGCCGATTTGGAAGACGGCGGGCTCGACCAAATGCTGTTGGCGCCGGCGCCGCTTGAGTGGATCGTGTTCGCCAAAGGCGCCGCGCTTTGGTGCGGTGTGGGTCTGCCGATCGCTCTGGCCGGGGCCCCGGCGGCGCTTGCACTGCAGGCGCCGGTGGAGCGCATTCCTCTGATCGTCGCGAGTTTGGCGCTAGGCGCGGCCGCCTTCGTTGGCGTCGGCTTGGCGGTTGCGGCGTTGACCGCCAGCGTGAAGCGTGGCGGTGTCCTGATCGCGTTGATCGTCCTTCCGCTATTCGCGCCGCCGGTCATTTTTGGCGCGGCTGTTGCATCCGGCGAGAACATTGCAGGAGCCATGAGCATTCTGGCGGGCTGCGCGCTCGGCGCGGCAGCCATCGGGCCCCTCGCCGCGGCCGCAGCACTCAGGCTGCACGCCGAATGACCGCATTGCTTTCACCGTCGAACCGCGCTTGGTTGCGCCTGCGATGATTGCGTTCCTGGCGAATCCCGCGCGGTTCATGGCGTTTTCGGCGTGGGCCGCGCCTGTGCTGTTTGCCGGCGCGCTGGCGCTGTTCGCCATCGGCGTTCCATGGGGGCTCTTCTTCTCTCCGGCCGACTACCAGATGGGTGAGACGGCGCGGATCATGTACGTGCATGTGCCCGCGGCGTGGTGGTCGATGGGCGTCTATGCCTTCATGGCCGGCGCGAGCTTGGTGGGCCTCGTCTGGCGCCATGTGCTCGCCGACATCGCCGCGCGCGCGGCGGCGCCGATTGGCGCCGTGTTTGCGGGCGTATGCCTGGCGACCGGTTCGCTCTGGGGCGCGCCGACCTGGGGCACGTGGTGGGAGTGGGATGGGCGCATGACCTCGATGTTGGTCCTGTTCGTCACCTATCTCGGCTACATCGCCTTGTGGTCGGCGATCGAGGATGAAGAAAAGGCGGCGCGGTTGGCGGCAATTCTTTGCCTGATTGGTGCGATCAATCTGCCGGTGGTGAAGTTTTCCGTCGATTGGTGGAATACGCTGCACCAGCCGGCGAGCATCATGCGCGATGGCGGCGCGGCCGTGCATCCGCAAATGTTGGGCCCGCTCCTCACCATGGCGGGCGCTTACCTGCTGTTGTTCGGCGCGTTGACGTTGATGAACATGCGCTCGGCGATCAACCGGCGCCGCGTCGAAGCGGCGGCGCTGCGGCGGACGCAGTCATGATCGAAGGCGGCTGGAACTATGTGTGGCCCGCCTACGCGATCGCGCTCGGCGCGCTTGCAGTGCTCGCGGTCGTTGTGTTGCAGCGCCTGGGCACATGGGCGCGGCGCGCGCGCGAACTGGATGAGCTGAAATGAGGCTGATCGCCTTCGTGCCCTTGGCCGCTCTGGCGTTTCTGGTCGCGGTCGGCGCGTTCCTGCTGACCCGCGAGGGCGAGCGCGATCGCTTCACCGAAGGTCTGGTGGGGCGCGCCGCGCCGACCTACGCGCTGACGCGATTGGACGACGGCGCAATGCTGACCAGCGACGAGATGCGCGGTCGGCCCTACGTCATCAATCTGTTCGCGTCATGGTGCACGCCCTGCCGCGCCGAGCATCCGCAGTTAATGGCGCTGCGCCAGCGCGGCGTCGAGATTGTCGGCATCGCCTACAAAGATCGGCGCGAAGCGTCTGCGGCTTTTCTCACCGAATTGGGCGATCCGTTCTCTGTCGTCGCCATGGATCCCGAGGGCCGCTTCGGTCTCGAATTGGGAATCACCGGCGTGCCTGAGACATTCGTGATCGGACCCGACGGAATAGTCCGCGCCGCCTATCGCGGTCCGCTGACGGCGGAGGCGATCGAGCAGGAAATTCTACCGGCGCTCTCGCCGCCTTAGGATTTCGGCTCGGTTGGCTCGTTCTCGCGCTGATGCTTCATCACGATCGGCGTGTTGATCACCGCAAACGCGATGGTCAGCGGAAACACAATCAGCGGGCGTGAGTTCAGCCAGAACTCGAAGGTCTGCGTGTTGCGGATCACTTCGTTCAGCACCGCCTGGAACACGAAGAAGCCCGCCCAGCGCAGCGCCAGGATCGTCCAGATGCGATCTGGAAGATTGAAGGCGTGGCCGAACAGGAGCTTCCAGACGTTTTGGCGAATGGCGAGCGAGCCAAGTATGGCCGCCACGTAGAAGAGATACGAGAATGTCGGCTTGATCTGAATGAAGGTCGGATCGTGCAACAGGATCGTGAGCGTGCCGAAGCCCAGCACGATAACGGCGGTCACGATCAGAACAGGCGGAATACGGTTCTGCTTGATTTTGCAATAAGCGATGGCGGCCAGCGTCGCCGCCATGAAGATGCCGGTGGCGATGTAGACCGCGTTCTCCTTGGTTGCCTCGATGCGCTGCAGGACGTTGAAGGCGACCACGAAGACCAGAACCGGCCCCAGATCGACCAGCAATTGGTTGGCCCCGCCCGGCTTGGTAACCCTGGGTGGAGGCGCGCTCAGCTCTTGAGTCATGGCTCCAGATACGCGCAAAGAGGGGCGCCGGACTAGCGGCTTACGCTGAACTGCGGTCCGGAGCGAAATCCGGGGGTGCGACGAGGAGGGGACGATGCGGATTTTGGGGCTTCTGACGGCCGGGTTCTTGGCGGCGTGCGCCAGCGCCGAAGCGCCAACGGAGACGGCCCCGGTCCGGGCGCTGAGTGAAATCCTGGAGCAGTCGCCGGTCGAGGATTGGCGGGCGGTCGACCAGGGCAACTTGCTCTACATGCAGCTGCCGGCCGGGCGGGTGATCATTGAACTGGCCGCGGACTACACCCCGCTTCACGCGGCCAACATTCGGGCTTTGGCGCGCGCGCATTATTGGGACGGCGCCCAAATCGTGCGCAGCCAGGAGAATTACGTGGTCCAGTGGGGACGCGACGAGGGCGATCCGCGTCCGCTCGGCGAAGCGACGGCGACGTTGGCGCCGGAATTCGAGCGGCCGCGCGCCGGCGTCGATATCACGCGCCTGCCTGATCCGGACTCTTACGCGCGCGAAGTTGGCTTCGCCCATGGTTTTCCGGTCGCGAGCAACGGCCGCACAACATGGATGGCGCATTGCTACGGCATGGTCGGCGCCGGGCGTGGCGACACCGCCGACAGCGGCAGCGGCGCCGAACTTTACGTGGTGATCGGGCATGCGCCGCGGCATCTGGATCGCAACATCGCCACAGTTGGCCGCGTGCTTCAGGGCATGGAACTGCTCTCAACCATGCCGCGGGGAACTGGGCCGCTCGGGTTTTACGAAACGCCTGAGGAACGCACTACGATCATCTCGGTTCGCCTCGGCTCCGAGTTGCCTGCCAGCGAACGTGTGAACCTCGAAGCCTTGCGCACGGATAGTCAGACATTCCGCGATGTGATCGAGAGCCGGCGCTTCCGGCGCGAGAGCTGGTTTCTGGACCCGATCGGGCGGATCAATCTGTGCAACGTACCATTGCCGGTGCGGGTGCGGAGTTAGTTGAGGCCGACCAGTGCGCGGCTGAAGCTCGTCGCGTCGAACGGCTGCAAGTCCTCGGCCTTCTCGCCGACGCCGATAAAGTGAATCGGGATGGCGTGGCGTTGGGCTACGGCGACCAGCACGCCGCCTTTGGCGGTGCCGTCGAGCTTGGTCATGACCAGGCCGGTAATCTCCGTCACGGCGCGGAAATTCTCGACTTGGCTAAGTGCGTTCTGGCCGACAGTCGCGTCGAGCACGAGCAGGGTTTCGTGCGGCGCGTCCTCATCGATCTTGCGCATGACGCGGATGATCTTCGCCAACTCGGCCATCAGTTCCGATTTGTTCTGAAGCCGGCCGGCGGTGTCGATCAGCGCGACATCGGCGTTGTCTTCCTTTGCGCGTTTCACGGTCTCGAACGCGACGCCAGCGGCGTCTGCGCCCTGGGTCGACGCGACGAACGCGGCGCATGAGCGATCGGCCCAGACCTTGAGCTGCTCGATCGCGGCGGCTCGGAAGGTGTCCGCCGCGCCGATAACAACGCGTGCGCCGGCGTCCGTAAGGTTCTTAGCCAGTTTGCCTATCGTCGTGGTCTTGCCGGAGCCGTTGACGCCAATGACCAGAACGATGCGCGGTTTTGGTCCGGCAGTGAGATCGAGTGTCGCCTCGCGCGGCTTGAGAATGCGCGCGACCTCGCCGGCTAGAGCTTCGCGCGCTTCGGCAGCGACGTTTTCTTTGGTGAAGCGCTGGTCGGCCAAGGCCGCGCTGATCCGCGCCGCAGCTGCCGCGCCCATGTCGGACGAGATCAACATTTCTTCCAGTTCGGCGATGCCGGCGTCGTCGAGCTTCTCCTTGGTGAAGACCGAGGCGATGCTTTCAGCCAATTTGTTGGAAGACTTTCGCAGGCCGTCGAACAGGCCCTTGGTCTGTTCCGGCTGCGCTTCGCCCGTTTTGTCTTTCTTGCCGAACAAACCCCAGATCATGCGGCGACGCCGATGAGATGCTGGCCGTCATGGGCGGTGAAGCGGAGGCGAATGTGGGCGCCCCCCTCTCCCTTGCGGAGAGGGGGTAGGGGGTGAGGGGCGTGCCAATGATCAGGATCCTGCTTGTCGGAGCGCCCCTCATCCCCCGGCCCCTTCTCCGCAAGGGAGAAGGGGAGTTGGACCGGCGTAAAATCCGGCAGCCGCGCAAAGCCCTCGCGTTCAACAAGCGCCGTCGCTTCTCGCCCCACCCAAGCGCGCAGATGCCGTTCAAGCGCGGCGGCGCCGGCTTCACGCAGTTTGGCGGCGCGCTGCTTCACGACGCGGCGATCCACTTGCGGCATCCGCGCGGCGGGCGTGCCTTGGCGCGGGCTGAAGGGAAAAGCGTGTACATAGGCCAAGCCGCACTCGTCGACGATTGAAAGCAGATTGGCGAAGTGCCGATCCGTCTCTGTCGGGAAGCCGGCGATCAGATCGGCGCCGAGAGCAGTCTCCGGGCGCGCGTCCTTCAAACGCTGGCAGAGTCCGATCGCTTGCGCACGCGAGTGGCGGCGCTTCATGCGCTTCAAGATGATGTCGTCGCCGTGTTGCAACGAGAGATGCAGGTAGGGCGCGACGCGCTCATGCTGTGTGACGAGTTCGAAGAGTTGATCGTCCATCTCGATCGCATCGAGCGAAGAGAGGCGCAGCATCGGCAGATCGGGCACAAGCTTCAGAATGCGCGCCACGAGGCTGCCCAGTTGCGGCTGACCAGGCAGATCGCCGCCCCATGACGTGAGATCGACGCCGGTGAGCACGACTTCCGGCACGCCATTGGCGGCGAGGCGGCGGATTTGCTCGACCACGTCTCCCACTGTCGCGGAGCGTGAATTGCCGCGGCCATAGGGGATGATGCAGAACGTGCAGCGGTGATCGCAGCCGTTTTGAATCTGCACGTAGGCGCGAGTGCGTTCGCTGAAGCCATCGATCAGATGCGACGCGGTCTCGCGCACCGACATGATGTCTGAAACGCTCACGCGCGCGTGGTCGCCGCCGAAACTTTCCGCGCGCATCTTCTCGGCGTTGCCGATAATGCGGCTCACTTCCGGCATGGCGGCGAAGCTCTGCGGGTCGATTTGCGCGGCGCAGCCGGTGACGATGATCTCCGCGTCCGGCCGCTCGCGCCGGGCGCGGCGGATCGTCTGGCGCGCTTGGCGCACGGCTTCATTGGTGACGGCGCAGGTGTTGACTATCACCGCATTGCTGAGCGCGGCTTCGCTCGCCAGCGCGCGCATGGATTCGCTTTCGTAAGCGTTGAGGCGGCAGCCGAGCGTCACAATCTCGACATCGGCACGCGGAGGCTTCAGCGGCGCGTTCATTTGGGTGAAGAAGGGAATAAGGGAGTGGGGGAGTAGGGCAATAGGGTAGATAAGATTAGAGCCGCTGCGTCCAAACGCAGCGGCCCCTAAACCCTTACTTCCTTATTCCCCTACTGCCTTATTCAGCAGCGTCGTTGGCCTCGCCGACGAAATCGTCCTCGCGGGCGCCGCCGCTGCGTTCGGAGATGCGCGCGGACTTGCCGCGGCGATCACGTAGATAATAGAGCTTGGCCCGACGGACTTTGCCGCGGCGCACCACTTCAATGGAATCCACAGTCGGCGAGAACAACGGGAACACCCGCTCCACGCCCTCGCCAAAGCTGATCTTGCGGACGGTGAAATTGGCGTTGAGTCCAGCGCCAGCACGGGCGATGCAGATGCCCTCGTAAGCCTGCACACGCTCGCGATCGCCTTCCTTGATCTTCACGTTCACGCGCAGCGTGTCGCCCGGATCGAACGAGGGGACGGTCTTGCCCTTGGTAATGCGGGCGATTTCTTCTTTTTCAAGCGTATCGATCAGGTTCATCAACGCACCAGGGGGCGTCGGGTCGGCCCGCGCCCTCCTCCAGAAAACCGGAAAGCGGGGCGTATAGGGGAAGCTTGGCGCCGTGTCGAGGGGGTAGGCGGCTACGCCGGCCTAGAGCGGGGCGATCGGCTGGCAGCCCGCAAGGGTGACAATGCTCTGGTCCGGTTTGCGGATGCGGAGCATTGGGTGGGTCCCAGCTCGACCCAGTTGGAAGGCAAGTTCCTGTCCCCCGGCGTCGCGAATGCCAATGAATCCTTCAGCCTCGTTGATGACGGAGAAAGCGCCGAGGCCTGGCGTGAACCACGTCATGCCTAAGGGCGGGAAGAAGTAGGCCGCGCCCGGCCTCTCCGCGACAGGGATCACGTGAAGGCCACGGAGTCCGCGCACCCGTGCCGCTGACTCTGGCGTGAGTTCGCTCGGCATCGCCGCGTCGAGCGCCTGGAGTTCTTCGGACGCACCCGCACAAGCCGCGCGAACGGACTCAGCCGTGATCGGGCCTTCGATGGGCCGCCACAGCGCGCCGATGGCGTTGCTTGCACGCGTGACTTCGGGCGTTGCGGAGGCCGTCTGCGCCGCGGCCGGTGCAACGGCTAGGCATAGGAGGGCGGCAAGTGCGGCGCGGATCATTGGTCCTTGCCGGTGCGCTTCAAATCGGGCCGTCTTTGGGCGGTGAGGCGTTCCCGCTCTGCCTTGCGCCAGGCTGCGATCTTCGCGTGATCGCCGCCTAACAGTACGTCCGGTATCGCGCGACCTTCCCACTCTCGCGGCCGCGTGTAGTGGGGGTGCTCGAGAAGCCCCTCGCTGAAGCTTTCTTCGTGCGCAGAGGTCTCATTGCCTAGAACGCCGGGAATGAGGCGAACACAAGCTTCCAATAGGACCATTGCCGCGGCTTCGCCGCCCGCCAAAACCGCATCGCCAACCGCAACTTCCTGCATGCCGCGCGCTTCGATGACGCGCTCGTCCAGGCCTTCGAAACGGCCGCAGAAGAGGATCACCCCTGGTCCCGCGGCCCATTCCTGGACCATGGCTTGGCTCAACTGTTTGCCGCGCGGCGACAGGTAGATGAGCGGGCGGTCGTTGCGATCGATGCTGTCGATCGCCGCCGCTGCAACATCGGCGCGGATCACCATGCCAGCGCCGCCGCCCGCGGGTGTGTCGTCAACTTGTCTGTGCGGGCCGAGACCGAAATCTCTGAGCTGCACGGTTTCAAGCGACCACAATCCATCGCGCAGCGCTTTGCCAATCAGCGAAACGCCGAGCACGCCCGGAAACGCTTCCGGAAATAGGGTGATGACGGATGCGGCGAAACTCATGGCGCCCAGGGGTTGACCACACGAAGGCCAAAATCAGCGAAGTCTTGTTCATTGCGCGTGGCTACAGCTAGCCCATGCACGAGCGCTGTTGCGCCAATCAGGGCATCTGACACTGAGAGTGAGCGCCCCAAGCGGGCGCGCAAATGACCCCAGCGTTCGCAGACCGCGAGGTCAACCGTCAGAACTCGACCCGCGAACATGGACTTCAAATCATCGAGCCAGATCTGAAGCCGCTGTTTGGCGGGGCTGTGGCTCAACCGCTCGACGCCAAATCGGATTTCGCCAATGGAGATAGCGCTAATGAACTGAGTGTTGGGGTCGATCGTGTTCAGCCATGCGCGAACTCTTGCGTCCGGTCGACTCTTTGTCCGCTCGGAAACGACCATGGTGTCCAATATGAACACTTAGGTCTCCGGGTCCCACTCGGCGAAGTCCTCCGCGAGTTGGAGTTCGCGCAAGGAATCCACTGCGCGTGCCGGCAACAACAGTTGATCACCCGCGCCTTGAACCGCTGAGTAGAGTTCGTCCCACGTCTTTGGCGCTGACCGCCGGTCCGCCTCCGATCGAGCCATCACGACGTACTCTTCCTTTCCGCGTACTGAAATGACTTGAGGCCCCTGATCGCGGACGGCGCGGAGGAGTTCGCTCAGTTTGGCTTTCGCCGTCTGGAGTTGCCATGTTGCCATGCGAACAGACTAGTCAGACTAGTCTGTTTAACAAGTCACTTCTCAATCGGCTCCGGCGCCGGCGGATCGAGCACCACGCGCTTGGCGGCGAGATCGACGTGGGGAACCGCTTCCTTTGTAAACGTCACTCGAACATTCGGGCCGCCGTTCGGCGGCTTGTATTCGAGGATGTCGCCAGCCCCAAAATTCCAAACCGCGACGATGTCCCCTAGGATCGTTCCGTCGACCGCCTCGGCGCGGGAACCCAGAAGATCGACGACATAGTATTCGTCTTTCGCGGTTGCGGGCAGGTTGGCGCGCGGCACATAGAGTTTCACGCCGCGGAGCTTGTCGGCCTGCTCTTTGGTTTTCACTTCGGGCGCAACGACAGCGACGCCGTCCTTCAATTCGCGCCAGCTCTTGGGCTTGAGCAGCGGCTTGCCGCTCTCATCGTAGAGCGGTCCGTAGGCGATCACGCCGTCCTTGCGCTCAGTGAAGGCGCGCAGGCGAACTTCGCCCTTGACCCCAAAGGCCCCGCCGACGGCGCCGACCAGAACCATGCCTTTGCTCCCCGCGGCTTTGGCCTTGAATGCCGGCACTTCCTTGAGGTCGCCGACGACTTCCGGCTCGTTGACCGGTTTCGGCGCCGCAAGCGGTTTAGGCGCAGCGCGCACGGGCAGTGGAATGGGCGCCCTGGTCACCGGTTGCGCGCGGCCGGCGGCGACGGCCATCGGTTTGGCTGGCATCGGCTTGGCCAGGGCGGCTGCGACGGGGGCCAACTTCGGCGGCTTGGGCGCTTTCGGAGGCTTTGGCGGCTTTTCCGGTTTGGGCGGCTTCTCAGCCTTAACCGGAGCAGGCTTGGGCGGCGCGGCTGCAGGTTTGGCCGGCTTCGCGTCAGACTTTGCGGTCTTCGGAGTCGGACCCAGCTTGGGCGGTTGGATGGACTTCTTCGCTTCGGGTTCGGCTTTTGCTGGCTTTTCAGCCTTTGGGGGCTTCGCAGGCTGCGGCGATTTTGCCTTGAGCTCGGGTTTGGTCGAGACCTTGGGGGCCGGCGCGACCGCTGGCTTTTTTTCCGGTTTGGCTGCGCTCTTCGCCGCCGGCTTCGGCGCGGGCTTGGCGGCGACTTTGGCTGGCGGCGGAGCTTTGGCGACTACTTTTGGCGCCGCCTTCGGCTCAGGCTTGCTCGCAGGCTTCGGCGCCGGCGCGGCGGTCTTCTTGGGCGCGGGGTCGCTGCGGCGCGGTGCGGTCGCCGCCTTCTTGGCGGCGGCCGGAGCAGCCTTGGCGGCGGCCTTCGGTTTGCTCAGGGCGGACTTCTTCTCGGCCACGGGTCTCTCTTATGCCTCCGTTGCGGCCTCGGCAGGGGCGGCTGACTTGGCGGCCAGGGCTTCGGCGCGCTCGGTCATCTTCTTGCCGGGCTTAGCTTTTTCTGGGTTGTTGCGGCTTTCGCGCTTCATCACGCCGGCCTGATCCAGGAACCGCGCAACGCGGTCGGTCGGCAGGGCGCCCTTTTTCATCCAGTCTTGAATCCGATCCAACTTCAGCAGGACCCGGTTCGGGTCGTCGGATTTCAAGATAGGGTTGTAGGTCCCGACTTTCTCAATGAAACGCCCGTCGCGCGGGCTGCGGCTGTCGGCCACAACAATTGAGTAGTACGGACGCTTCTTGGCGCCGCCGCGAGCGAGACGAATTTTTAGGGACATTTATAAGCTTCTCCTTTGAACTCTTAGCTTTTTTTGTTGCTTCCGGGAAGACCCGGCAGACCGGGAAGTCCTGGGGTTGGGTTAGGGTTAAGGGCAGGCGGCGCCATGCCGGCGCCAAGCCGCTTCAGCGCCTCGGGATTGGGCATGCCGCCGCCCCCGAAACCACCGCCCGGCATGCCGAACGGCATTTTGCCTTTGCCCATGGCTTTCGCCATGTCGGCCATGTTGCGATGCATCTTGAGGAGGCGGTTGACCTCCATGACCTCGACGCCGGCGCCCTTAGCGATACGGGCGCGGCGGCGGCCGTTAATCAGGTCGGGCTTCTGCCGCTCTTGCCGGGTCATCGACCTGATGATGCCGATCTGGCGGTGGACCTGGCGGTCGTCGAGCTGAGACTCGGCGATCTGGTTTTTCATTTTCTGGACGCCTGGCAGCATCCCCATGACGCCCTTGAGGCCGCCGATCTGCAGGACTTGCTGCAGCTGCTTCTCCAGATCGTCAAAGTCGAGGCGGCCCTTGGCGAGTTTCGCCGCCATCTTCTCGGCTTCGGCGCGATCAACCTGTTCGACCGCCTTCTCGACGAGGCCGACAATGTCGCCCTGGCCGAGAATGCGCCCAGCTATCCGGCGCGCGTCGAACAGTTCGAGCGCGTCCGTCCGCTCGCCCGCGCCCAGAAACTTGATCGGCAGGCCGGTGACGGCGCGCATCGAGAGCGCTGCGCCGCCCCGTCCGTCGCCATCGGCGCGCGTAAGCACAAGACCAGTGAGCGGCAGGCGTTCGTGGAAGCGCCGCGCGGTTTCGACCGCATCCTGACCGGTCAGACTATCGGCGACGAGCAGGATTTCGCCGGGCTTCGCGATCTGGGCGATCGAGGAAGCCTCCGACATCAGCTCTTCATCGATGGTCGTGCGGCCCGCGGTGTCGAGGATGAGCACGTCGTGACCGGCGACGCGAGCTTGGGCGAGCGCGCGCTTGGCGATGTCTTGCGGGCTTTGACCGGGCACGATCGCCAGCACGTCGACGCCGATGGTCTTGCCGAGCGTCGCGAGTTGCTCCATGGCGGCCGGTCGGCGCGTGTCCAACGACGCCATCAGCACGCGCTTCTTGTCGGTCTTGGAGAGACGCAGCGCGAGCTTAGCGGTGGTGGTGGTTTTGCCTGAGCCTTGCAGGCCGGCCATCATGATGACGTTCGGCGGTTCGCCGTGGACGCGCAGGCCTTCGGGCGGAGCGTCGCCGCCGAGGGTTTCGACCAGCGCGTCATGCACGATCTTGATGACCTGCTGGCCTGGCTTCACCGCCTTGATGACGGCTTCGCCCACCGCCTCGGCCTTCACCTTGGCGATGAAGTCCTTGACGACGGGCAGCGCGACATCGGCCTCCAGCAGGGCCACGCGCACTTCGCGCAGGGCCGTTTCGACATCGGCCTCACTGAGCGCGCCGCGCCCGGTGAGCTTGTCGAAGACGCCGGATAGGCGGTCTGTCAGGGCCTCAAACATCATATCTCCGGTCATGCGTTTCCCGATTTCCATAGGAAATCGGGGGGCCAAAAGCAGTTTTACCCCGCCGGACGATCACGTCGGGCGGGGTGCCTCGCCAGCCTCCGGACCCAGATATGGGTCGTGTGCCGGTCAAAGCGCAGCTCAAAGCTGGCGCATGCGCGGGCTTGTAGCGGCCGCGTGGGTAGGCGTCAAACCGCCAGTCGCCGCACCACCTCTGCCCCGATTGCCAGTGAACTCGTGAGTCCCGGGCTTTCGATGCCGAAGAGGCACATGAGGCCGTCCATGCCGTGATGCTCTGGGCTGTCGAGCACGAAGTCGGGCTGCGGCTCGTGCTGGGCGTGGATTTTGGGGCGGATGCCGGCGTAGTCGGCGGTGAGCGCGCCGTCGGGCAAGCCCGGCCAGAATTTGCGGATGGCTTCGTAGAATTCGTCAGCGCGCTTGGGATCGACGACGTAGTTTTCCTCGGTGATCCACTCGATGTCGGGACCGAAGCGGGCGGCGCCGCCGAGATCGCGGCGATAGTGGGTGCCGAGCGCGCCGGGTACGGGGGGCGGATAGATGAGGCGCGCGAACGGCGCCCTCATGCTGACGGTGAAGTAGTTTCCCTTCGCCAGATATTGCTTCGGAATGCGCTCTTTCGGGAATCCCTCGATGGCGTCCGCGCACTTCTGCGCGCTGAGGCCCGCCGAGATCACGAGTTTCTTGGCCGTGACCGTCATCGGGCTCTCGCCGCCGACGCGAACATCGTAACCCTCCGCGCTCGGGGTCGCGCCGAGGAAAGGCGAATTCACCACTACCGATCCACCTAGCGCTTCGATCTCGCCTTCGAGCGCGTCCATGTAGCCGTGCGCGTCCATGACGCCGCTTTCTTGATACTCGACCGCCCGCACGCAACGCAGCTGCGGCTCTAGCAATCGCGCCTCGGCGCCGCTGATCCAACGGGCGTTCTCGACACCGTTGATCTGGCCTTGCCTGTAGTACTTCTCGATCGCCGGGATTTCGCTCTCTTCGGTGGCGACGAAGAGCTTGCCGCACTTCTGGTGGGCGACGTTATGTTCAGTCAAAAACTGATAAAGCGCGCGCCGGCCTTCGACGCAGAATTTCGCTTTGAGCGAGCCGCTCGGATAGTAGAACCCGGAGTGCACCACTTCGGAGTTTCGGGAAGAGACGCCTGAGCCAATGCGGTTGGCGCTCTCCAGCACCAGCACGCTGTCGCCGGTCTTGGCCAATTGGTAGCCGCACGCCAAGCCGACAGCGCCGGCGCCGACCACAATTGCATCGAAATCGCTCATGCGCAGATGAATCCGTTGCCCGACTCAAACGGTCCAAACTCGTCAACAACAATCGGTTAATGCAGTCGCGAGACACTCGGTCAAGTCTGAGTCGCGTGAGGGAGAGCGATGCTGAACCTGCAGGACCCGTCGATGTTGGCGGCGGCGCGGGGGCAGGTGAAGAGCCTTCGCTTTCGGGTCAGCGTCTGGGCGATCTTCGCCGCGGGCGCCGCGTTCGTGCTGGGATCCGCGGAGGCCGGGTTCGGGTGGTATCTGGCCCTGATTCTGGCGCTGGCCTTCGATCACATGCTTGGCAATTCCTATCTCGAAGCGCGCGCCGGGCCCGGCCGCGCGACGGCAGGGGTTCTGTTTGTCTGCGGGAGCGTGTTCAGCGCCGCCATCTGCGCAGCGATGCCGGTGATCCTGGCGGCGATGGGCGGCGGGGCCGGGCGCGTGCTCGGCGTGTTGATTGCGGCCAGTCTCTTGGTCAGCGTGATGATGTTCGCATTCCAAGCGCGGCGCTTCATGTTCCTGGTCGCCACGCCGCCGACGCTGGCGCTTATGGCGATGCCGCTCATTCCCTTCGATCGGGCCGCCATCACCGGAACCGACGCCGCGATCGGAGTCGCCTGCGGTGTCGCCGGCTTCCTCGCGTACGTCACCCGCTCGGCGCTCAACAACGCCAAGATGGTGCAGGGCTGGCGGACGGCGCACCAAGAGGCCAAGGATCGCCAACTCGAGGCGGAGATGAAGCGGGCGGAGGCGGAAGAAGCGAGCAAAGCGAAGTCAGATTTCCTGACGGTGATGACACACGAATTGCGCACGCCGCTGAACGCCGTGATCGGTTACGCGGAAATCATTGAAGAGGACCTGCAAGCGGATGGGCGCCAGGCGCTCGCCGCCGACGCCGGCAGGATTGCGAACTCCGCCAGGCACTTACTCAGCCTAATCGATCAGATTCTCAACTTCGCCGGTACGGACGCCGGTCGCGACGGGCCATCGCCGCGCGATGTCGATGTCCGCAAACTCGTGAGTGAGGCGATCCACTGTATCGAAGCCGACGCACGCGCCGGCGGCAACCGCATCTCGCTGCGGGTGGCGGCGGATGCCGAGCGCGCCTTTACCGATGGAAGCAAGCTCGGCGTCGCACTGGCAGCGCTCCTCTCTAACGCCGTGAAGTTCACTGCCAACGGCCTGATCGCCGTGACGGTGGAGCGCGAGCCCGGCGAGAGCGATCTGCTTGTGATCGCTGTGTCTGATACTGGGGTGGGCATTCAGGCGGCGGATCTGCCCAAATTGTTCAAACCGTTCGCGCAGCTCGACAACACGGCGACCCGCGAAAAGGGCGGGATGGGGCTCGGGCTCTCGATCGCTCAGCGGATGGTCCAGACGCTTGGCGGCGAGGTGAGTGTCGTGAGCGCGCCGGGATCGGGTTCGACGTTCACAATTCGAATCCCCCAGAGGCTGGCTGCGCCTGCCGCCGCGCGCGTGGCTGCCTAAGGGAGGCTCTTGCAGAGCCTGGGCATACGAGCAATATCCGGCCCAGGTTTGCATAGGAAACTTCGATGGACGAGCGGTTGCCCGCTTCCTCCATGCCAACGCTGCGCCAATTGCAGTTTCTGACCGCTCTACGCGCCGAGGGTAGCTTTGTCGCTGCGGCCGAGGCCGTGGGCGTAACGCAACCAACCTTGTCGGCGGGGATCAAGGATTTGGAGGCCGCGCTCGGAGCGGTCTTGGTGGAGCGCGGGCGGTTAGGCGCGGTGCTTACGCCTGCCGGTGAGGAGGCCGCCGAACGGGCGGCGCGCGCGATTGGCGAGGTCGAGGACTTGGTTCGCGCCGTGCAGGCCGCGGGTGAGCCGCTGTCGGGCGTGTTCCGTCTCGGCGCCATCCCGACGATTGCGCCGTTTCTATTGCCTAAAGCATTGCCGTTGCTGAAACGCCGATTTCCGAAACTGCGCCTGCAGTTGCGCGAAGACCTGACGGCGCGTTTGCTTGACCATCTCCGTACGCGAACGCTCGATGCAGCCTTGATCGCGTTGCCCTACGAAGCGCCGGGCATCGCGACCGCGCCTGTCGCTGAAGACGAGTTCTTGTTCTTGTGCCCAGACGATCATCCGCTGGCCCGCCGCAACGATCTTTCGCCGGAGCATCTCAAGACGGAAGACGTGCTCCTCCTGGAGGATGGCCATTGCCTTCGCGATCATGCCTTGGCGGCGTGCCGGCTGCCCACGCATAGGCGTTCAGCGGATGTCGGCGCCACCAGCCTGCATACGCTGGTGCAAATGGTTGGCGGCGGCATGGGCGTAACGCTGTTGCCGAAAATTGCCGCTGAAGCCGGTGCGGCAGCGGCCGCGAACCATGTCGCGGTGCGGCCGTTTGCCGAGCCCATCGTCGGCCGTTCGATCGGCATTGCTTGGCGTGAGGGCGGGCAGCGCGAGGACGAAGCGCGCATGCTCGCAAATGTGTTGAAGGAGTTGTTCTGAGCCCTAGGACGTCGGCCAGTCGGGCTTCGACAATTGCTTCGCCAGATGCGGCAGCCGGATCACCAGCCAAACCGCCGACCAAATGTTGCCGAGGATGAAGATCGGCAGCGCCCAGAGCGCCGCGACCATCCAGGAGCGCTCGGTTAGAAACACGATGATGCTGAAGAAGACAAAGCCGATGTAGAGATCGGCCAAGGTGGCGATGCCCCAAGGCAACGTGGTCACGACGGCGAGCTGATCGAGGAACGTCCCGTGCAGGTCCTGCATCGCGAATGCGGCCCAGGCGACCAGCCCGAGCATCGCCAAGCCCAATATGCCAACCACTGCGCGCAGGACGTTCATGTGCCAACCTCTCCGGCGCTTGTCGGCGGGGGAACGCGCAAAATCAAGGCGCCCTTCAATCCATCAGCCGCTGCATCAGATAGGTGTATTCCAAGGCGCGTCGGCGGGCGGCTTCGTTAAGGTTGGCGGCGGCTGAGTGGCCGCCATCGATATTCTCGTAATAGAGCACGGGCATGCCCAGCTCGATCATGCGCGCGACGTACTTGCGCGCGTGCCCGGGATGGACGCGGTCGTCCTTGGTCGACGTAAGCACGAACGGCAGCGGGAAATCGTCGCGCGCGCGTAGGTTCTGATAGGGCGTGATCTGTTCAAGGAATGCCCGTTCTTCCGGATTGGACGGCGAGCCGTACTCGTCGACCCACGATGCGCCGGCGAGCAATTGATCGTAGCGCAGCATGTCAAGCAACGGCACCTGCACCACGGCGGCGTTGACCATCTCCGGATGCTGATTGAGCATGACGCCCATCAGCAGGCCGCCGTTAGAGCCGCCCATGATGCCGAGCCGGCGCGGGCTGGTGATGCGGCGCTCCACCAGATCGCGTTGAACGGCGTAGAAATCGTCATAGATCACTTGCCGGTTGGTGCGCAGGCCGGCCTGGTGCCAAGCGGGCCCGAACTCGCCGCCGCCCCGTATGTTGGCGATGACATAGACGCCGCCGCGGTCGAGCCAGAGCTTGCCGACATTCGGCGAATAGCCGGGCGTCATCGACACTTGAAAGCCGCCATAGGCGTAAAGCAGGGTTGCGTTCTGACCGTTGAGCGGCATGTCGCGGCGACGGAGTACGAAATACGGAACTCGCGTGCCGTCGCGGCTCACCGCTTCGAATTGCTCCGAGACATAGGGGCTCGCGTCGAACTGGGCCGGCAGCGAGCGCACGGCGCGCGCGGCGGTGGCGCCGCGCTCGAGCGCATAGAGCGTGTCCGGCGTGAGATAGTCCTCGAACACAGCAAACGCCGCGGTTTCGGTCGGCGCGGCGCCGGCAAAGGTGACGGAGCCATTTTGCGGCAGCGCGATCGTCGAAGTGTTCCAGGCGTTTCCTGCCCGAGAAATGCGCAGTATGCGGCCGCGGACGTTCTCGTAGCCCGCAACCAGAATGGCGTCGCGGGTGATGGCGACGCCTTCGATGGACTGACGCTCGTTGGGCGCAAACAGCACCGTTACGTTAGGGTTGTCGCTGCCGCTCTCGCTCAAGGGATAAGCGATCAGCGCGCCCTGCGGATGACCGCGCCAGGCCTCTTGGAGGGTGGCGATGAGATAGCCTTGATAGAGTCCCTGGATCGAGGACTTTGGCGGCAGACTGATGCGCTGTGCGCCGCCAGCGCCGTCGAGACGATAATTCGTGGACTCGAAGAAAGTGTCGGCCTCGACCGCGATCGGCACGCGGACGCCGTCCGTGTCTTGCAGTACGCCAGCGAACACCCCGACGTCCGTGGCCTGACCGCGCATCACCTCAATAGCGGATGCGAGGGGGCGCCCCCGCGTCCAACGCTTCACAACAAATGGATAGCCGCTTTCAGTCATCGAGCCGGCGCCCCAGTCGGTGGCGACCAGCAGCGTGTCGCGGTCGAGCCAAGCTACGCTGGACTTCGCTTCCGGCACGACGAACCCGTTGGGCACGAACGCGCGCGTGGCGAGGTCGTACTCGCGATAGGTCGTCGCATCCTTGCCGCCGTCGGAGAGCGAGACGAGGCAGCGCGTCGTGCCTTCGAGGCAATCGATGCCCTTGAATACCCAATTGGCGCCCTCGGCCGCGGCGATGGCGTCGATGTCGAGCACGGTCTCCCAGCGTGGATTGCCGTCTCGGGCAAAGTCGGCAAGGTGCGCACGGCGATAGATGCCACGCACATGCGTCTCATCCTGCCAGAAATTATAGTAGTGGCCGTCGAAGATGCCCCCGATGGGCAGCCGGTCACGGCTGGTGGCAAGCGCGACCGCATCGGCGTGCAGTTGCGCGAAGCGCGGATCGCCTTCGAGTTGGGCGAGTGAACGCGCGTTCTGCTCGCGCACCCAATTGAGGGCGCGCTCCCCTTCGACGTCTTCGAGCCAGAGGTAGGGGTCTTCAGCATTCATGGTGGGCGTGCTCGCGGTTGGGGGCGCGGCGGGCGTCGTGCAGGACGCGGCGACGAGGGCAGCGACACCGATCGCGGCCAGGGCGGCTAGACGCATGGCTCAAACACCTCCGAACCCGGATGAACGGTCGGCTAACAAGCAGATTGCCCACGCGAAGGAAAGAGCGGGCCGTCGAACCGCGACGGAACCGCGTTGCCGCCGTGGCGCAATGCCGCGAACCGGCCTACATAAGGCCCGATGCGGTACTTCAAGATGAATGGCTGCGGCAATGATTTCGTCATCATTGACGCGCGGTCGCGCGGATCGCTGCCATTGTCCACGGCGCAGGCCCAGGCCATCGCGGATCGGAAAACGGGCCTGGGTTGCGACCAGGTCATTGCGGTGGAACGTTCGATCCGCGGCGACGCATTCATGCGCATCTGGAACGCAAATGGCGGCGAGGTCGAGGCTTGCGGCAACGCCACGCGCTGTGTCGCCTGGCTGCTGATGGAGGAAGGCGGCGCGGTCTCCCGGCGGATCGAGACGCCTGCGGGCATGCTCTATGCCGAGCGGCGCGGGGAGCGGCTCGTCACGGTCGACATGGGTTCGCCGCTGCTGCGCTGGGAAGAAATTCCGCTGGCCCGCGCAATGGATACAACCGAACTCGAGTTTGCGGCCGGCGGCCTCGATCGCCCCGGCGCCGTCAACATGGGCAACCCCCACGTGATCTTTTTCGTCAACGATGTGCGAGCAGTTCCGATCGAAAGCCTCGGGCCCAAGATCGAGTACGATCCGCTGTTCCCGCAGCAAGTGAACGCCGGCTTCGCCGAGGTGCGTTCGTCTGAGCAGATCAGATTGCGGACCTGGGAGCGAGGCGTGGGGCTGACCAAGGCTTGCGGCACCGGCGCGTGCGCAGCCGTGGTCGCGGCCCACCGCCAAGGCCGCACTGGGCGAACTGTGGACGTGCTGACCGACGGCGGATCACTGGAGATTGAGTGGCGTGCGGGCGACGATCGGGTTCTTATGACCGGGCCGATCGAGCTTGAAGCGACGGGGGAATTGCCAGCCGCATGAGAAACGCCGTCTTCCTGGTCGTGCTCGTAGCAGCGTGTGCATCGGCGCCATCGCAGCGCGCGCCGGCGGAGCAATTGCGGGGTTGCTGGATCAATCGCGACGCCGGCGCGACGACCATGCGATGGCTGCCAGACCGCGACCGCCCCGACGTGCTCGCGGGCGTGCGTCACATCTATCGACAAGTTGGTGCGCCGGTGGTGACCCGCTACACGCTGGAGCCGAGCGAGGAAGGATCCTCGATCTGTGAGATTGGCGACGACGGCGCCGCCACCAAGTGTTGGCGCGTGGCCCGGGGCGACAATGGCTCGCTCGAAGGCGGGCGCGTGTTTGTCGACACCCATGGCGAGGCGTTGCGCATCACGGTGATTGGCGACGGGCCGGAGCGCACCATTTTCCAAGGACGCCGGGACGGCTGCGATTGATTACCGGCCTCGACCACGTCGTTATTGCGGTGAGCGATCTAAGCGCGGGCGTGGCGACGTATGAGACGCTGCTCAACGGGCGTGCTTCGAGGGCGCAAACACATGACGGCATTGCGTCGGCGCTGATCGCCACATCAAATGTCGCGGTTGAATTGATCGCGCCGGCGGATGTGGGCGTCGCGGCAGAGCGATTGCGTGCGGCCCTTGCCGATGGCGAAGGTCTCAAGAGTTTGGTGTTCGGCGTCTCCGACATAGGGCGCATGCATCGGCGCTGCGAACGTGTCGGCCTCGCGACGGATGCTGTTTCCGAGCGCGAGGCGTGGCGTAGTTTCCGCGCGGCAACTGACAAAACCCATGGCGTACGGTTGTTTTTCATCGAGCGGCGCGAACAGCTCGCCGCGACTTCCGGCAGCGGCCTCGATCATGTCGTCATTCGAACCGCCGATCCGGAGCGCGCGGCGGCCCTTTATGGCGCGCGGCTTGGTCTCGATCTGCGGCTCGACCGCGAGGTGGCTGGTCGGCGCCTGATGTTCTTCCGCTGCGGCGACGCTGTGATCGAGCTCGCTCAGGACAGCGCCGCCGGCGAACGCGACAGGCTCTGGGGCCTTTCCTGGCGTGTGGAGAACGCGGACGCCGAGCGCGGCCGGCTCGCAGCCGCTGGGCTCAATGTCTCCGAAGTCCGGAAGGGTATGAAACCGGGCACGCGCGTGTTCACGGTGCGCGACCGCACCTGCGGCGTTCCAACCCTGATGATCGAGCCGTCGCGAAAGCAGGATTGATCTCCGCCAAAAGCCAAGCCAAGTTCGAGCGAGCCGGAACGGAGGGACGCCATGGCTGAGCCGCTGAAAGCGACATTCTTTGCCTTCAATAGGCGTGAGCAAAGCGGGGTCCTGCTCAGGCTGAGCATAGCCTTCGTCTTGGCCGCCCTGGTTCTGGTGGCGATTTTCGGCGCGCTGTTCTGGTCGAGCCTGGGACCGTTGGTCGAGTGGTACGGCCAGGTGGTGCAGGCGTCGCTAAACAATGACACCGCGGCCATTGAGGCCGCCGGCATTCCGCCGAATTTTTTCAGCGTGCTCGGCGGCATCTTGTTGTGGATGTTCCCCTTCTACATCCTGTGCGCTGCGTTCGAGGCGGGATGCTTGCGCTGGCTCATCCATGGCGAAGTGAAGGGCGTCATGGGCCTCTCGCTCGGCGCGCCGACCTGGCGCGTGTGGGGCGTCTACTGGCTGTGGCTCCTGCTCAATATCGCCTTCTCCTTGGCGTTGGGCGTGGTGTTCGGCGCGCTCACGGGCGTGATCCTGGTCAGCAGCGGCGGCGACCCGACCGCGGCGGCATCGGTGCAGCCTGTGTCGACGCTCATACAGTACGCGTTGATGGCCTATTTCGCGGTGCGTCTGGCGCCCGCCGCGGCGGCAACGATTGCCCGACGCCGATTCTCGTTCTTTCAAGCATGGGCCGTTACCAAGGGCCGCTTCTGGACGCTGTTCGGGTCGTTTGCGATTCTCTACGTGCTCTATTTCATCGCGTCGATCATCTTGGCGGGCGCCGCGTTTGCCATCGTGCTGGGACCAAACGCGCCCGATCTCGCCGCTGCCGCGAACGATCCGCAGCAGTTGACGGCGGCGCTCGTGCAAGCCGTGCAATCGTACTTCCGGTCGCTGGCCAATCCGCAGAACTGGATCGCCATTGGCGTGCTGCAAACGGTGAGCACGGTGATCGCCTTGATCTTCTACATCGCGATGTACGGCATCAATGCGCGCGCGGCGCAGGCCGCCATAGCGGAAGGCAAGATCGAGGCTTAGCCCGAAGCGGTCTTCTTGCCGTTGCGCTTCGCTGCTTTGGGCGCGGGCGCCTGGGCGGCTGCGGCCTTCGGTTTCGGCCTCTGGGCGGCGCTGCGCTCGCCATGGCGTGCGAGCGCCTGCGCCAGATAGCGGCCGGTGTGGCTGCCCTTGACCTTTGCGACCTCTTCCGGCGTGCCGGCGGCGACGATTTTCCCGCCGCCGTCACCGCCCTCGGGCCCGAGATCGATCACCCAATCGGCGGTTTTGATGACATCGAGATTGTGCTCGATCACCAGCACGGTGTTGCCGTTGTCGACCAGCTCATGCAGCACTTCGAGGAGCTTCTTGGTGTCCTCGAAGTGGAGGCCGGTAGTCGGTTCGTCGAGGATGTAGAGCGTGCGGCCGGTGGCGCGCTTGCTCAGTTCCTTTGAGAGCTTCACGCGCTGCGCCTCGCCGCCGGAGAGCGTCGTCGCCTGTTGGCCGATATGGACATAGCCTAGTCCGACGCGCTTCAGCGTCTCCAACTTGTCGCGGATGCTCGGCACTGCGTTGAACAGGTTCGCGCCTTCCTCGACCGTCATATCAAGAACATCGGAGATCGACTTGCCCTTGTAGAGGATCTCCAGCGTCTCGCGATTGTAGCGCTTGCCCTTGCAGGTATCGCAGGTGACGTAGACGTCGGGCAGGAAGTGCATCTCGATCTTGATGACGCCGTCGCCCTGGCAGGCCTCGCAGCGCCCGCCCTTGACGTTGAAGG
>FKKE01002519.1_pt2 | contig 88523 bp, 77 predicted proteins | sample 1106331 | NCBI WGS metagenome assembly FKKE01 (sample SAMEA3931202, study PRJEB13176) | freshwater metagenome | biome: Drinking water system; feature: drinking water; material: freshwater | place: China | collected 2013-02-06 | reverse complement strand
GTATCATTGCCCGCGCCGCCGACGAGGATGTCGTCGCCCAGCCCACCGACCAGCGTGTCGTCGCCTCCGTAGCCATACAGATAATCCCCGCCTGTGCCACCGCTGAGCACGTTGGCATTGTTGTCGCCATACAGGTAGTCCCCGTAGGCGGACCCCGTTACATTCTCGATTTCAGCGAGATAATCCTGGCCAGCTCCGTAGGTATTTTGATACTGATTTTGCGCAAAGAGCTGAACGTACACCCAACCTGAGGCATCCGCATAGGAGGCGGTATCGGAGCCAGCCCCGCCGATCAGCACATCCGTGTATCCGCCAGCCCCGCCGAACAATGAATCGTTGCCGCCATTGCCGTAGAGCACATCATTGCCGATGCCGCCATTGATGGTGTCATTGCCGTCGAGCCCGCTGATCTGGTCGTCGCCGGATGTACCAATGAGATTGTCGTTGCCGGATGTGCCGTTGATGATCGCCATGAAGTCCTCCTGAACGACCGCTCACACTTGGGCATACTGGACAGGCTAGGGCCTGCCGCTTTGGGGGAGCCTATGTGCCGAACCGCTCACCCTTCGACTGGCTCAGGGCAAACGGAACTTCTCTTCAAAACTTTGGCATGACACCGTTCGTGTTGAGCGTGTCGAAGCACGACCGCGAGTTTTGAAACGACTGCTCCCGATGCCGGGATCAAGACTTGTAACTTGCCGGCCCAGAAGATGGGGCTTCATCCGGTTTGCCCCAGCTATATTAGTTCGGACCGCGAGTTGCGCTTTGGGGAAGGGTACTGGTGAAAACTAAGGGAATTATACAGATTGGCAGGGATGTCGTCAAGCTACTAACTGCCTCGCCCGCCTTGCCTAACAACCGACAAAATCGAAGAAAAACCGAGACTTGAGGAGCGAGCGCCAGAGCAATGACAGCCGGAACTGATGCAGCGGTATGCCGCGACTACCAGCTTCGCCAACCTACTACGGTTTAGCCGGCGGTTTGGGACGGAGTTGCGCCACGGCTTGATTGAGCTGCTGATTGAGCCGCAGCAACACGTCCATGCCCAGGGCGACGCGCACGCTCAACCGGCCCTTCAGCGCCTTGGGGGTCGGTTTGCCGTCACGGGCTGAACGGGCGACCAGGGCCAAGGCGCCCGGTTCGATAAAGCCGAAGTCCAGATAAGCCAGCCCCTGCACGATGTTGGCGGTGGCGAAATTGGCCATGACCGGCTGATCCGACCCATTGACCGGCTCCAGCTCGACGGCAATCTGGAGGTTTTTTTCTCCCTTGGGCGCTTGCGGTTCCGGCATGATCGCGGCTCCTTCCCTGTCGGTCTGTCCGTTCGTTCCCCTGCTGCTTACGATTTCTTCTGCGCTTTGCCGATGTTCACAATCTCCGCTTGCGCGCTGTCCCGCGCGGCGCGAATGGCGTTCATCCGCTTCCACCGGTCCAAGGTCCACCAGCGCAGCTTGTCGCGGAAGGTGACGACCGGCGGCGCCACACTCCCCTGCGGGGCATGCTGAAACTCATAGCCCTTCAACTCGTCTTTTTTCTGCAAGAACCCCTGGTACTTCTCGGGGAACAACCCATCGTCGCTCATACCATCCATCCCCGCTTGCCGACTATGCCGATACCCCAACTATCCTACGGCGCGCGGCGCATGGTACCCTGACCGCCCGGACAACGCAACGGGATCGGATGAAATTCACCACACCTCTCCTGCTCGTCACTGCCTGTACGTTCCTGCTCCTCCTGCCGTCCACATCGGCTCGCGCCGAACCGCGGGCAGACCAGCCGGCTCTGAGCCGCATTCTGTCGCAGGTCTCCGGCTCGCGCATGGTGGCCGACATCCAACGGTTGAGCGGCCCGGAGTTCAACGGACGCCAGACCGGGACAGAGGACGACCTGCGCTCCGGCCTCTTCGTGGCCGAACGGTTGAAGTCGCTCGGGCTGCAACTCCCCCAATTCGTCACGCCGGCACTGGGCGCCCAAGGATGGACGATGGCGGCTCCCGTCCCCGTTCCTCGCCTGCTCGCGCCCCCGCACCTGACGTTGTTCGTCGGCATGGAACCCAAGCCGGCCCGCTTCGGGCCGGACTACATGCCGATCCTGGACTCCCCCTCCGTCAACGTGACGGCGCCGGTGGTCTTTGTCGGCTACGGCATTGTCGATCCGGCGCGCGGCCTGGACGAGTACGAAGGCCTGGACGTCCGCAACCGCGTCGTGCTGATGTTGAGGGGAAAACCGGATTGGTATCCGGCGCAAGTCGGCATCCAAGAGAAACAGCGCGTGGCCCGCGAGAAGGGCGCCGTCGCCTTCTTGCTGGCCAACGGCCCCGTCGCCAACGCCTACGAAGCCCGGCGCGGCATCAGCCCCGCGCCAATGGGGTCCTACATACACGCCGACGGAGAGCGGCCGCTGCCGGGAGCCTGGATCGCCACCCCCTTGGCCGAAGCGCTCTTTGCCGGCCAGCCCCGGTCGTTGCGCGAGATACACGAGGAGCTGAATCGCCGGCCCGTCAGCCACTCCGCTCCGCTCCAGGCCATCGCCCGCCTGAGCTGGGAGGGAGCCGAAGAACCGGGCACGCTGTACAACGTTCTGGCCTCGCTGCCGGGAGCGGACCCGGCGGTCCGCGACGAGACGATCGTGCTCGGCGCGCACCGCGACCACTTCGGACGCCAAGCCGGCCTGCTCTTTCCCGGCGCGGACGACAATGCCTCGGGGACGGCCGTGTTGTTGGAAGTCGCGCGGCTGATGACCGAGGCCGGCACCAAGCCCCGACGGACCATCCTGTTCGTCTCGTTCAGCGGCGAAGAGCAAGGCCTGCTCGGCTCCCGGCTCTACGTGCGCCGGCCGGTGCGGCCCCTCGCCAAAACGGCGGCCATGATCAACGTGGACCATGCGGGCATCGGCAACGGACGGCTCACGGTGGGCGTGACGGGGCTGGCGAAAGATCGCGCGACGGAGATCGGCCGTCTGGCCGGCCTTGCGGAGAAGCTGGACGTGCACGGCTTTTTCCCCGGCGGCGACCACGTGCCCTTCAAGGAAGCCGGGGTGCCGACGCTCACCGTCGTGAGCGGCGGGTCGCACGCCCACTTCCACCAACCGACCGATACGGCGGAGACGATCGTGCCGGAGATTGTCGAAACCGTCGCGCGCTACGTGCTGGCGGCCACGCTCGAACTGGCCAATGCGCCGTAGCGGAGGTTCAACACGCAGCCGCTTATGGAATGTCTTCGGGGTCGAGCAGACTGGACTGCACTCGCGGAGGAAGTGTCGTCGTCTTTGGGAAAGGCGGGAAGACCGTCGGGGTTCCCCCCTGGTTGGCCCCGGCGATCAGGCCGATGGTCAACTGGGGGCCGAGCGTCATCATGGCACCGCTCCAGGCTTGGCCGCCGGGGATCATGAAGTTGTAGGTTTCGAAATTGACGCCGGGCGAATACATGTAGCCCTGCGTGCCCGTATGGTCCACATAGAGATTGCCGGGACCGGTGAGATTGAAGAGCGCGCCGACGCCGCCGTTGATACCGCGCACCCCCGACACGGTCTGCGCCGCGGACGGCTCGACGCCGGCCAACGCGATCGCCACGACCGCTCCGACTATAGCCAATCCCCTCTTCATGCGATCGACAATCCCCGTGACAGTTGGACCATGAGCGGGTATAGTATTGACGCATTTTCGGGAACATGGCAAGAAGAATATCTATGACGAATCGATTCGCCGCCGGTCTGACATTGTTCGGCTTGCTGGTGACGCTGGGCTCCGGCTGGTCTTGGGCGCAACCGCCGCAGCCGGTTCCGGGGGCGCCTGCCGCTCCCCCCGCAAAACCGGGCCTCTCGACACTGCCGCTCGACGCTCCCAAAACCGGCGAGGCAAAAGTCGAGGCCGTGTCCCTGACCGATGCCGTGTTGCAGGCCCTCGAACGCAATCTGGACATCACCGTCAGCCGCCAGACGAAAGAATCCCGCTTACAGGACATCCTGTTCGAGCAGGCCAAGTTCGACCCGACCGTCAGCGCGAACGGCCAGTACAACCGCAACATTTCGCCCTTGAACCGGCCGGTCTTCGGCTTTTCGGGCGCGCCGGATCTGACCCGCATTCAGACCTTCGACCAGAACCAGTCCACCCTGACCTTCGACATGACGCAGAACCTCCTGACAGGCGCCAACTACGACATCAACTACTCTCCGCAGCGCACGTTCGTCGCCGGGGCGCAGGGCTTCTTGTTCAATCCCGGCTATACGTCTGGACTGGCCCTGACGCTGACGCAGCCCCTGCTCAAAAATTTCGGCGTGGACGTCAACAAGACCTTCATCAAGGTCGCCCAGAACAACGCCAAGGTGGAGGAACAGGTCTTCACCGACCGCGTGCTGTCCGTCATCGCCACGGTCGAGCAGACCTATTGGGAAGTGGTCTTCGCGAACGAAAACCTCAAAGTCGCCCAGGCCGCCCTGAAGGCGGCCGAAGAACTCCTGGCCAGCAACCGCGCCAAGGCCAAGGCCGGCGTCATGGCGATCGTGGACGTGCTGCAGGCGGAAGCCGCCGTGGCCTCGCGGATCGAGCAGGTCATCATCGCAGAGAAGGCGATTCGCGATCAGGAAGACCAGTTTCGCCGCCTGCTGAACCCTGCCGAAGAGTATCTGCGGCAGGATGTCCATTTGGTGCCGCTCGACCAGCCTGTCAAGACCTTGGAGCCGATGAGCCTGGAGGAAGCCATCGACGTGGCGCTGGAGCGGCGGCCCGAGATTCAGCAGGCGAAGAAGAACATCGACACGACGGAGTTGAACACCAAGTTCGCCAAGAACCAGCTCTTGCCGAACCTCTCGTTCCAGGGCACGACGGGCATGGCCGGCCTGGGCCGCGACGCCAGCGACATGTTCAACAAGAACTTCTCCGGCGACTATTACAACTACGGCGCCGGGCTGGTCCTGAGCTATCCGCTGGGCAACCGCTCGGCCTGGTCGCAGTACAACAAACGCCAGCTCGAAGGCCGGAACGCGCAGGCGACAATGCAAAGCGTCCGGCAGCAGGTGATCGTCGGCGTCCGCGAGGCGGTGCGCCGCGTCTCCACGGACTTCAAGCGCATCGAGACGACGCGCTCCGCGCGCATCATGGCGGAGAAGCAGTTGCAGGCCGAGCAGGAGCGCTTGAACGTCGGCTTGAGCACGACCCGGTTCGTGCTGGACTTCCAGCGCGACCTGGCCACGGCGCGCGGGAACGAACTGCGGGCGGTGGTCGACTACAACAAGTCCCTCTCGAACCTGGGCCGCACCAAGGCCACCACGCTCGACCGGTATCACATCGAACTCCAATAGCCGGGAGGTCCCAAGAGCCCATGAGGCGTTGGGCGGTCATCGCGGTCTCTGCCGTCGCGGTCCTGGCCGCCGGCGGGCTCCTGGTCTTCTCCCCCACGACGGGTAGCAAAGAAGCCCAGCCGAAGGACGAGCCGCGCATCGTGGCGGTAAAACGCTCGTCCGTCCAGACACGGGTGGCCGAAACCGGCACGCTGGAACCCGTCCAAACCATCGAGATCAAGTCCCAGGTTTCCGGCGACGTGCTGCGGTTGAACGTGGCCGAGGGCCAGCATGTGCCGGCCGGCGCGGCCCTTGCCGTCATCCAGCAGGAGCCGGCTCAGGCGCGCCAGGTGGCGCAGGTGCGGGCGTCGCTGGAAGAAGAGCGGGTGAACGTCGAACAGGCCCGCCTGGCCCTCGAACGGATGGAATCCCTGCTCCAACGAGGCTTCGTCGCCCAGCGCGATCTGGAAACGGCGCAGCAGGACTATAAGCGGGCGCAGGTCCGGCAGCACCTGGCCGAGCGGCAATTGCTGCTGGCCCTCGGCGGCAACCGCGACCTCTACCAACGGCACTTGGCGCGCGACCTCCAGTCGGACAAGCTGGAAGAATTCGTCGTCCAGGCGCCCTCCTCCGGCACGATCCTGGAGCTGAAGGTCCATCCCGGCGAGATCATCACCTCGGGCACGGCCACGTTCGGCGGCGGGACCGTCCTGATGACCTTGGCCGACCTCACCAAGATGGTGGTCAAGACCAAGGTCAACGAGGTCAACATCGGGCGGGTCAAGGTCGGGCAGCCGGTCGAAGTGCGCCTGGATGCCCTGCCCGGCCGCGTCTTTCACGGCACGGTCACGGCCATTGCACCCAAGGGCGACAAGACGAACAGCATCGTGAGCTACCAAGTGAAGATGGAGATCGACAACCAGGACAACGCGCTGCGCCCGCTCATGACCGCCAACGTGGACATCCTGACCGACGTCCTCCAGGACGTGCTGGCCGTGCCGCTGGAGGCCCTCCGGTCGGAGCAGGGCGACGACCTCGTCTATGTCCTGGCCAACGGCGGCCGCCTGCCGCGCAAAGTGCGCGTCGGCCTGCGGACCGAATCGCAGGCGGTGATCGTCCACGGCCTCTCGGAAGGCGAGACGGTCATCATCCCGTCGTTTACGGAGAAGGCCTCGTAACCTCCCATCCGCTCATGCTCGTCAGCCTCGAACGCGTCGGCCATACCTACCGCTCCGGACTCGGCCCCGGCGCCGTCGAAGTCCGGGCCTTGCACGACATCACCCTGACGATCGCCGCCGGCGAGTTCGTGGCCATCGTCGGCCAATCCGGCAGCGGCAAGACGACGCTGCTCGACGTGCTGGGCTGCTTGCGCCGCCCGACGGAGGGAGACTATCGGCTCGACGGCCGGTCGGTCGGCGCTTTGAGCGACCGCGAGTTGGCGACGCTTCGCAACACCCGATTGGGCTTCGTCTTCCAAAGCTTTCATCTCCTGCCCCGCAAGACGGCGCTGGACAACGTGATGCTACCCCTGCAATATGCCGGCGTCGCCGCGTCCGAACGACTCCGCCGCGCGCAGGACATGCTGAACCGCGTCGGGCTCGGCGACCGCCTGCACCATCGGCCCAATCAATTGTCCGGCGGGCAGCAGCAGCGGGTCGCCATCGCCCGCGCCCTGGTCGGGCGACCGAGTCTGCTCTTGGCCGACGAGCCGACGGGCAGTCTGGATTCCCGATCGGGCGACGACATTCTGGCCATGCTGGCCTCCCTGCACCGGGAGGGCCAGACCATCGTCCTGGTCACGCATGCCCGCGAGGTGGCGGAGCGGGCGGACCGGATCGTCACCATCCGCGACGGGCAGGTGCTCTCCGATGTCGCCGCCGTACCGGCCGGCGCGGGAGCGGCCACGCCATGACCGTCCGGGACACCGTCGCCGACGCCTTCGCCAATCTCTCGGCCAACGTGCTGCGCACGGGACTGACCATGCTCGGCATCATCATCGGCGTGGCCTCCGTCATCGCCATGACCGCCATCGTGGAAGGCGGGGAACAGAAACTGGTGCAGTCCATCGAAAAGCTCGGCACCAACCTGCTCTTCGTCTTTCACAAGACGCTCACCCCCGAGGAGCAACGCAAATTCGCAGGTCGGTCCACCGGCCAGCGCTACGGCGACGCCCAGGCCATCGTGCGCCTCCGGCCCGACGTGCTGGTCGCGCCGATCCTCCAGTTCAACGAACAGCTCAAATCGGGCACCAAGGACTTCAGCGGCCAGATCACGGGCACCGGACCGGACTACCAGCGCATCCGCAACTTCAAGGCCGCGCACGGCCGCTTCCTCGTCCAGCAGGACGTGGACGAATGGCGGCGCGTGGCGGTGTTGGGGCACGACATCGCCGCCAAACTGTTCGGCAGCGATCCGGCCCTGCACCGACAGATCAAGATCGGCGACGAGCGGTTCGAGGTGGTCGGCGTCATGGAACCGAAGGGCGACCTCTACGGCACGAACTACGACGAGCTGATCTTCATCCCCGTCACCACGGCCATCCGCCGCTTCACCGGCGAGGACAAGTTGACCTTCATGATCATCCACGTGCCGGACCGCGAGGCGATGGCGGCGGTGACGACGCAGGTCCATTCGCTGCTGGTCCAACGGCACGACGGCGTGGACGACGTCTCCATCCACAACCAGGGCGAATTTCTCAAGGCCATGGACCGGACCATGCTGACCTTCAAGATCGTGCTGGGCGGCGTGGCGCTCGTCGCGCTGGTCGTGGGCGGTATCGGCATCATGAACATCATGCTGGTGACGGTCACGGAGCGCACCGGCGAGATCGGCCTGCGCAAGGCCATCGGCGCGCGGCGCACGGACATTCTCCGGCAATTCCTGATCGAGTCCGTCACCATCAGCGCCGTGGGCGGCGTTCTCGGCATGGCGGTCGGCGTGGGCCTGGCCTATGGATTCGGCGACCTGGTCGCCAAGGCCATGCCGGGCGGCGGCGACTGGGGCGCGGTCGTCAATCCCACGGCGGTCCTGACCGCCTTCGCCTATGCCCTGGCGGTGGGCGTCACGTTCGGACTCTATCCCGCCATCAAGGCCTCGAAGCTCGATCCGGCCGAGGCCTTGCGCTATCAATGAACGAGTCCGCGCCGGCCGACGGGGAACGATGGGCTTGGCTGGCTTTCGTGCCTCTCTCCGCGGCGGCCGGCTATTACGCACTCCCTCAGCAGCTTCAAGCCCTGGCTCTTGTCCAGTTCGTCCCGCAGATATCGGCCTATGCGGCGCTGGTCGCCTGGGCCGCGCGGAACGATCGACCCGCGCTGCGTCTGGGACTGGCAGCCGGCGGACTGGCCCAAGGATGGCGCTGGGGCCTGCCCACGGGTTTGGCGCTGGGCACGTTCAACGTGGCGACGATCCTCTGGCTCGTTCCCGCTCTCGGCGCCGATACGGCCTTTCTCCGCGAGACCCCGCATGCCCAGGCGCCCCTGTGGGTGATGCTGCCCTGGTTCATCGTGTTCATCGCCCTCTTCGTCGAACTGAACTTCCGCGGCTTTCTGCTGGGCCGTTTGGCGGCGGCCGCGCCCGCCCTGCCTCCCGCCGTCCCCATTGTCGTCTCCGCCCTCGCCTTTTCCTTCGACCCCTTCATGGTTGCCACCTTCAAACATCTGCACTGGATCGCCGCCTGGGACGGACTGGTCTGGGGCTGGCTCTGGGTCCGCTCCCGCAATCTCTTCGTCACGATCGTGGCTCATGCGGTCGAAGTCGTCGTCATGTATAGTGTGCTCAAGCTGTTGTGGACGTGACGGAGGCGGGAGAAGGAGGCTCTGATGCCCGAGCTGATGAAATCGGTCTTGTATTTCGTGCTGGGCGGCACGCTGGTGAGCACGGCCTCGTACCTCGGGGCGCAAGGGCGCGGCTTTCTCGCCGCCTTCGCCTCGACATTTCCGGCAATCACCGGCGTGACCTTCGTGCTGATCTATCTCAATGCCGGCCTCGACCCGACGGTCACCTACGCCAAACATCTCCTCTGGCTGGCCCCCGCCTGGATCGTGTACGTGGGGCTCATCATCGTCCTCCTGCCCCGGGTCGGCTTCTGGCCGACCATGGCCGGCGCGCTGACGGTCTACATGGGCCTCGTCGGTCTGATTCGGCTGGCCATCCGATAGGCGGCTCGGCATGTCCCCTTCGCCTTTGCCCGATCACGACACCGGTCGTCACTCCGGCGACTTGATCGTCGAGGGCGCCAGGCAGCACAACCTCAAAAACATTTCCTTGCGCATCCCGCATAACGCCGTGACGGCGATCACCGGCGTCTCCGGCTCCGGCAAGTCGTCGCTGGCCTTCGACACGCTCTACGCCGAAGGCCAGTGGCGCTACGTCGAGTCGCTCTCCACCTATGCCCGGATGTTCGTGGAGCGGCTCGACCGCCCCGATGTGGACCGTCTGGTCAACATCCGGCCGGCCATCGCGATCGAGCAGAACAACCCCGTCCGCACCGCCCGCTCGACCGTGGGCACGACGACCGAGATCGCCGATCTGCTCCGCCTGCTTTTTGCCACAATCGGCCGGCCCGTCTGTCCCGATTGCCGGGAAGAGGCGCGGGGCTACGAACCGGCAGCGGTGGCCGACGACCTCCTGACCCGCCGGCCGCAGGGGCGCGCGATGATCCTCTTTCCCGTCGCGCGGCTCGAGGGCCAGGCCGGCCAGGCGCAACTGGCCTCATTGCTGGCGCGCGGCTTCGTCCGGCTCAAACGAGGCGAGGAGATCGTCGACATCCAGGACCTCGTCCGAACAGCCCCTCGGCCAAGCGACGGCCCGAGCCATGTACTTCTGGACCGCCTCATTCTTCGCACGGAAGACCGGCCCAGGCTGATCGAAGCCGTCGAAACGGCCTATCGGGAAGGACAGGGGACCTGCCGGGTCGAGGTGATCGGCCATGAGCCTGTGTCGTACAGTCGGCGCCTCCAGTGCCAGCGTTGCGGCCGCCTCTTCCCTCCGCTCAGACCGATCCTCTTTTCGTTCAATCACCCCCTGGGCGCCTGCCCGGCCTGCAAGGGGTTCGGCAATACCCTGGAGTACGACGAAGACTTGGTGGTACCGGATCGCACGCGGTCGCTGGCCGAGGGCGCGATCGACCCCTGGAATAAGCCCGGCACGGACTGGTGGCAGAAACAAATGCTGCTCGGCCTGAAACGGCGCAGCCTCAGCACGACGACGCCTTACGGCGACCTCCCGGAGGAGGTCCGGTCGCTGCTCTGGGCCGGCGATGCCAAGCTCCACGGCATTCGCGAGTTTTTCGAAGAACTCGAGCGCAAACGCTACAAGCTGCACGTCCGCGTCTTTCTCAGCCGCTACCGCAGTCCGGTCCGCTGCGCCGCCTGTCAGGGCAGCCGCCTCACCCCGGAGGCGCTGCACGTGAAGGTCGGCGGACGCACCATCCACGACGTGGCGGAGCTGACGGTCGAGGAAGCGGCCCGCTGGCTCGCGACGCTCGACCTGCCGCCCTTCGACGCGACGGTCGGCGCGGAAATCATCCGGCGCATCGCCGCCAAACTCGGCTTCTTGCTCCGCGTCGGCCTGAGCTATCTCACCCTCTCGCGCCAAACCCGCACCCTCTCGGGCGGCGAGGCGCAGCGGATCGCCCTGGCCAATCAGCTCGGCGCCCAGTTGGTGGGCACCCTCTACGTGCTGGACGAACCGACGATCGGCCTCCACCCCCGCGACACGGGGATGCTGGCCGAGATCCTGCGAGACCTGGCCGCGCGCGGGAATACGGTCGTCGTCGTCGAACACGACCGGCAGATGATCGCCGCCGCCGACCATGTGGTGGAATTGGGGCCTGGCGCGGGCGAGAAGGGCGGCGACATCGTCTGCGCGGCACCCCTGCGGCGCTTCCTCGCCGATCCTCGATCGATCACCGCCGCCTACCTGCGGGGAGAGGCAGCCCTCCCCGTCCCCGCCGCGCGCCGGCGCGGCAACGGTCAGGCGCTCGTCTTGATCGGCGCGCGCGAGCACAATTTGCAGAACCTGACGGTCCGCATTCCCCTCCAGATGCTCGTCTGCGTCACGGGAGTTTCCGGTTCCGGCAAGAGCACGCTGGTGGAGCACACGCTGTACCGAGCCGTGGCCAGGGCCTTCCGCTCCACCACGCTGCCGATGGGCCGCTGTTCCGCCATCAAGGGGCTGCACCATCTGCGCGGCGCGCGCCTCATCGACCAGGAACCGATCGGCCGGACGCCGCGGTCCAATCCCATCACATACCTCAAGGCGTTCGACGACATTCGGCGACTCTTCGCCGCCCAGCCCGACGCCCGGCGCCGCGACTTGACCGCCGCCCACTTCTCGTTCAACACCGAGGACGGCCGCTGCGCCCGGTGCCAGGGGGCCGGGCAAGAGAAGCTGGAGATGTATTTCTTCGAAGACCTCTACGTAACTTGCGAAGACTGCGGGGGCACGCGATTCCGTCCGGAGGTCCTGTCGGTGCGCTACCGAGGCCGGACGATCCACGAGGTGCTTGGCTTGACCGTCCATGAGGCGCTGGCCTTCTTTGCCGATGCGCCTGCCCTCGCCGAAAAACTCCACCTGCTCCAGGCCATCGGCCTGGGCTACGTGCGGCTCGGCCAACCGGCGAACACGCTCTCGGGCGGCGAGGCGCAACGGCTCAAGATCGCCGCCGAGTTGCAGGACCAATCGGCCCGGCAGATGCTCTACGTGCTGGACGAACCGACGACCGGCCTTCACCTGGACGACGTGCGGAAGCTGTTGCTGGTGCTGGGCCGGCTGGTCCATGCCGGCAACACCGTCGTCCTCGTCGAGCACCATCTGGACGTGATCAAGGCGGCCGACTGGGTCATCGACCTGGGGCCGGAGGGCGGAGCGGGCGGAGGCCACATCGTGGCGGAAGGCCCGCCCGAGCGGATCGCGCAGTCGGCCGCCTCCCACACAGGACGTTGGTTGCGCCCGTTTTTGGAACAGCCGGCGGGGATCCGTTGAGGGGAATCAGTTGAGACTGGGATCGACGGGCATGTCCGCGTAGTAGTCGTAGGGCTGCCCCATTCCCCTGAGGATGTCGGCCCAGGCGGCGGACGGCTCTTTTTCGAAGACGACGGCAGAATCCGCGGGCAGGGTGATCCAGGAGCCGCTTTTCATCTCGTTCTCGAGTTGGCCCGGTCCCCAGCCGGAGTAGCCGAGAAAGGCGCGGAAGGCGTCGTTACCGGTCGGCCTCGTCAAGACCTGCTCCAACATGGCCATGTCCCCGCCCAAGTAGACGCCGTCGAACACATGATGCGTGGAAACAGCCTGTTCGCTCACGCGATACAGCAGAAGCAAGTGGTTGGGCTGCACGGGGCCGCCGGCAAACAATCGGTGCCGCTGCCCTTCCAACACCGGCACCTGCGGCAAGGCCTCGGAGATCAGCATGCCGGTCGGGCGGTTGATGACGACCCCCAAGGCCCCCTCCGAGCCATGCTCGCACAGGAGCACGACGGTCTGGCGAAAATTGGGGTCGCGCAGGCTCGGCGCGGCGACCAGGAAAATTCCTTTGCCGAGATCGGTTGGCATGGGTTCCATTGTAATTCGCTGTGCGGTGAAGTCAAGCCGGCTCGGTCAGAGGCCGTAGCACTCCGGCCGGCGGTCGCGCAGCAGGTCGTTGTAGGGATTGAGCGCCTTGTTGCGCGCCTCCGCCGGGTCGATCTCCACGATTGCCAGATCGTCCCGATCGCGCGGCGCCCGATGCAGCACGTTCCCGCGTGGGCTGACGATTTCGCTGGAGCCGATGTAGGTCAGCGGCTCCTTGCCCTGCCGCGCTTCGCGGCCGACCCGATTGGCCGTGATGCTGAACAGGCGGTTCTCCAGACAGCGCGTGACCATGGCGTCCGGGCAATGCGGCAACACGAGGTTCGACGGGTGGCACAGGATGTCCGCGCCTTTCAGCGCCAGGGTTCGCGCGGACTCCGGGTAGTACCAGTCGAAGCACACCATCACGCCGATTTTGGCCGGACCGATGTCCCACACCTGAAAGCCCGTGTCGCCCGGCGCGAACCAGCGCGTCTCTTCGAAAAACAAATGGGTTTTCCGATAGACCCCGACGAAACCGGACGGCCCCACCACGACGGCGGAATTGAAACAGGCCGAGCCGGCCCGCTCCGCCAGTCCGGCGACCAGGTGCATGCCCGTGCGCGCGGCCAGCTCGATCAGCCGCTTCGTCGTCGGGCCGTCGGGAATCGGCTCGGCCAAGGTCTCCACCTCCGCTTTGGAGGCGAACTGATAGCCCGTGACGCAGAGCTCCGGCAGGACCATGAGGTCGCCGCGCTCCCCGGCCAGGCGAGCGACGACCACGTCCAGGTTGCGCTGGACTTCGCCGAACTGCGGATCGAATTGGAAGTAGCCGACGCGCATGACAACTCCGTATGCGACGCAAGAACACACGAGGCGTGAAGAGCCGGCTCTTCACGCCTCGCGTCTCACGTCGAGCGACGTGGAGTTATTTCACTTCGGAGAGATGCGTAACGGCGCCTTCGGCCGCCTTGGTGGCGACGTCCGCGTGGCCCGCCTTGCCGTGTTCGATCGCGTCCTTCAAGCCCTTGATCCCCTCGGCCAGGTGAGGATTGGCTTTTTCTTTCTGCGCCGCTTCGGCATGCTTGAGCGCGCCTTCGGCATGCTTCACCAACGCATCGGCATGGCCCTGCTTGCCATGCTCCACCGCTTCCTTCGCATGCTGCACGGCCTCCGCCGCGTGACCGGCACCGGCGAAGACAACCTGCGCCATCGGACCGACGGCCACGAACGCAACGATGCTCACCGCCACGGCTCCGAGCACGAAATATTTGGTCATGAAAGTCCTCCTCGGTTAGAGATGCGCCGAATTCGCGAACCCGACCTTACAATTCCCTCTACGGGCTGTCAAGACGCCCGGATTTCTCCCTGATTGAGAATTTTGTGGAGCATGGGGAAATCCGTCTCCACGGGAGCCGCAAAATCCCGGCTCCATTCCCACCAGGACCCCGGATAATTCCTCACCTTGGGGTAGCCGGCCAGTTTGAGAATGGTGTAGAGCCAGGCCGAGCGGACCCCGCCGGTACAATAGCAGACGATCTCCTTGTCGGGATCGAGGCCCTTGTCCTGCAAGAGCGCCTGGATCGCGTCAAGCTCCTTCACCGCTCCATCTTTGGCGACAAAGCCGTTCCAGGGCACGGAGACGGCCGAGGGGATGTGCCCCGGCCGCGGAATGCCTTGCACTTCTTTGCCGGCATATTCCTCCACGCTGCGCGCATCCACGATTTGCACGTCCGGATGGGGCCGCCGCACGATTTTCTTGAGTTCGTCTTTGAGGACGATGAGATCGGGATTCGGCTTGGCGGTAAAATTCCCCGGCTTGACCGAGGGGCTGCCGTGCTCGTAGCGCCGCTGCTCGGCGACCCACTTGACCCACCCTCCGTCCAAAATCCGCACGTGTTGATGCCCGAGGTACTGCAACATCCACAACATCCGGCCTTCGTCGCCCCAATTGTCGAAAGGATTGGAGTAGATCACCACGTCGCTGTCGTCGTTGACGCCCAGGCCCCGGATGGTCTTTTCCAGCCGCGCCACGTCCGGGTCCAGCAATCCCTTGGCCGTCGCCTGCGGATCGCTGTAGTCGTGCCAGGTGGTCTGCACCGCGCCGGGAATGTGTCCGCCGAAGGCATGCGCCGCCTTGCCCCGCACGTCGATGATCACCAGGCCCTCACGCCCGAGGTTCTGCTCCAGTGTGGCCGTATCGATCAAATAGGGATGAATCATGCGCCTCCTGCCCCCTTAGCCGTGTACCTTCGCCTGCACACGAGCCCCGCCGCTTGCTCCCCCCGGCACGGCGCAAGCCTTGGCGTCTTCACCGCCCGAACGCAGGACCGTCTGCAAGTCCTGCGACAGGGGAAATTCCCGCTCGTAGATGACGAACGCGTAGGGCTCGGAGCTCGTGAGCCCATACTTCGTTCGCAGCATATCGTGCTGCCCGTCCGTGAGAATATGATACCGGACGCGCGTTTTCAACTTGAGCCCTGCGGCCTGGTCTGGCACCCGGTACGAGAACCGGTACTCCCGGCTGGCCAAGGGCATGAGCCGATTGTCGTAGACCTCCAGCACAACCGGCTGCCACAGAATCCACCGGCCCATCGTGTCGGACTGCTGGGCCACTTCCCGCCCCTTGGCGTCCACGACCGCGAACTCGACCGTGAAGTGGCGGTCCGGATCGCCGGTTGGAATCTTGTGGCCGGCGCCCGCATTGATCAACGTGAGCGTGAACTGGACGGACTGCCCGGCTTTGGGCTGGTCCGGTTCAGCCTGGACCCGGACGGCGACCGCCTGTTTGATCATCTCGGGATCGTGCCCGCCGCGCCATAGGTGGCGTCGGCCCAGGCGGATCGGCCCGCCCTCCGCGACCGGCCGCTCCACCTCGGGCATGTGGCAGGTCTGGCAGATGAAGCCCTTCTCCTTCATGAAAAACCGGCCTTCGTATTCCGCATAGGTCCCGCAAGGCCCGACGTTGTAAAACTGCGCCGGTCCGGACGCAACGTTGTGGCATCGATAGCAGATTTGGGCGGTGCGAAAGGACGGATCGAACTTCGTCGGGTGCGGCGCGGCCGAGTCGTCATAGGGACCGAGGATGACGCCGTCCCGCACGTGACAGGCGGCGCAGGTGATCGCCTCCTGCTGGTAGGACGCGTCGTACCGCGGGTTGGGCTCCTGAACCGCCTTCTCGACGCGCCCGCGGGGAATGTCCTTGATCAGCGTGGGCTGCTGGTTTTCCAAGGGCGTGTGGCAATTCAGGCAGACCCAAATGTTGCCGTCGCGTTTCCAATAGGCCTGGAAGAAGGGGTCCTCGAAAGCCCGCGCGTGGATGCTGGTTTTCCATTCCTCGTAAATGTCTTTGTGGCACGTTCCGCACGACTCCGCCTTCAGGCTGTCCAACCCGGCCGGGACCGTTTGATAGGGAATCGCGTGGGCATAGTCGGATCGCAACCCAAAAATGACGACCGGCTTTACTTCCGTATAGTACAGATAGACGAGGCCTGCGGCGACAGCGCAGCCGATCATGATTTTTGTGGCCTTGGTCATGCGCCGGTTTGGGGAGACACCATTACGATTCGAGCATGGCCAGCAGGTGCCGCTCGACGGAGGCGGAGAGGGCCTCCAGGTGATAGCCCCCTTCGAGGCAGGATAGGACGCGCCCGCGGCTGTGCCGCTTGGCGATGTCGAGCACGATGCGGCTCAAGGCCGCATAACCCTCTTCCGTCACGCCCATCCCCGCCAAGGGGTCATCCCGGTGGGCGTCGAATCCTGCGGAAATCAACACGAACTCCGGCTTGAACGCATCGGCGGCCGGGACCAACACCCGCTCGAACAAGGCACGGTAGTCCTCGTCGTCCCCGCCGGCTTCCATCGGCACATTGATGGTGAATCCCTCCCCTTCTCCCCTGCCCCGTTCGACGGCGCGGCCGGTGCCGGGATAGTGAGGATACTGGTGCGTGCTGAAAAAGAGCACGGTCGGATCGTCTTCGAAGACGTGCTGCGTGCCGTTACCGTGATGCACGTCCCAATCGACGATCAGGACCCGTTCGATGCCGTGGCGCCGCTGCAGATAGCGGGCGGCGATGGCGACGTTGTTGAAGAGGCAAAAACCCATCGCCCGGTCCGGCTCGGCATGGTGCCCCGGAGGGCGGACAGCGCAGAAGGCATGGGCGACCCGGCCGGCCATGATGGCATCCGCCGCCGCCAAGGCTCCCCCCGCGGCCAGATAGGCGGCCCGGAGCGATCCCGGCGACATGGACGTATCGGGATCGAGCGAGACGCGCCCCGATGTCGGCGTGCGCGCACGCAGGCTCTTCACGTATGACGGGCTGTGGATGGCCGTCACCCACTCGTCTTCCGCCTCGCGCGGCTTGATCGACACCAGACGGTCGAGCAGGCCACCGGTCTGCAGGCGGGCCAGAATGGCGCGGAGGCGCTCCGGCGATTCCGGATGCCCGTAGCCCATGTCGTGATCGAGATATTCGCGCTGATAGACGAAGCCCGTCCGGCCCATGGCGAGCGGATCGTAGCATGGCATGGCACGATAGACAATCGGCGCACCGGCACGGTAGAGTGCACGCTACGAACGCTCACATGCCGAGTGGAGGTCCCATGCCGCATCCCCGCATCGAACCGCTGAAAAAAGTGCTGGCGATCGATCCCAACGACGACGTCGCCTGGTTCGGTCTGGGCAAGGCCTACATGGATGACGCCAACTGGGTCGAGGCGGCCAAGGCGCTGGAATCGTGCCTCGCCGTCAAGCCCGGCTATTCCGCCGCCTATTATGCGCTGGCGCAATCGCTTCAGAAGCTGGGCCGCACGGACGACTGCCGGAAGACGTGCGATCAGGGCATCGAGGTGTCGGCGAAAAACGGCGACGCGATGGTGACGAAGAATCTGGAAGCGCTCAAACAATCGCTGGGCAATTGACTTACTGACCCTCTTCGTGATCGTGTTGCGGCAAGTGCCAAGCTTCCCCTGCTTCGCACAGCCGATCCAGCCAACGGCCAGCGCATTTCAACAGTTCCCGAATGAGCGGTTCCGGATGGATCTCTTGCTCCGTCATCGACATACTTACTCGGCATCCTTGGCGCAGCGGAATCCGTGACGGCCGTCTCGAGCCGAATCCCCCCACCGGGTCGAAGCAACCAAGAAAGACGACTTGGGATCGAAACTATAAATATTGCCTCCCCGATAGACCTTCATCGAACTGTCACGAAAATCCGAACTGGTCCATTCATCGACATTGCCGGCCATGTTATAGAGACCGTAGGGGCTCTTGCCCGCTTCATTGCTCTCCACCACATCATAGGTCGAGTAGCCGCGCCAAGACCGAGCATAGTTGGCGCGCGATCGATCGATCGCCTCGTTGCCCCATGGATATTTACGTCCGTCCGTCCCACGCGCCGCCTTCTCCCATTCCTGCTCTGTCGGCAGCCGTTTCCCATAATGCCGGCAATAGGCGTCCGCATCCTGCCACATGACTTGGCTCATCGGCCGATCGACATCGCTGCCGATCCAGACGATATCGTTCCAGACGTCTTTCGGAGCCGCCCGGCCGGTCGCTTCAAGAAAAGCCGCATAGCGTTTGGTCGTGACCTCGAACCGATCCATGTAGAAAGCCGGCAACGACATCCATTGTTCCTGGTCACCATAGAGAAAACCTCCTGCGGGGACGAGGCGCATGGGGGCGCCATCCTGGCCCGTGAGGTCGGGGGCTAGCGGGCGCAGCCCCTCATAGGCCGGCGCCTTCGCCACCTGCACCTCTTGTTGAAGCTGCTGCTTCAAGGCCGCCACCTCCCCCGTATGGGGATTGTCGTCCGCAAAGTCCGCCAGGAACTGCTCCAACGCCGCCAGGCGCGTCTCCCGCTTGACCGTCGGCTGGGCCGCAAAACTCCGAACCTTCGCCCACGCCTGCTCGCGCTTCTCCGCCGCCTTCACGTGCGCCTCCAACTGATCGTATTTGCTCACGTCCACATCCGGCCCCGGCGGGACCAGCCCCGACGCCCCACCTTCTGGCCGCTTCCCCCCGAGCCCCGTCGCCGCCAACGGCAACCCGTTATCGAACCGGCCCTGAATCTCCGGGTTCTGATACCCCGTCGTCGTCCGCTTGGTCTCCCGATAGGTATAGTCGTACAGCTCCCGCATCTGCACCAGTCCGTTCCCATCGCTGTCCGCCGCCCCCTTGAGCCCCGTCAACAGCGCACAGGTAAAGGCCCCATGCCCCCCGCAGAACTGCGGCCCCTCTTGCGACCGCTCCGCCGCACTGGAGGCCGTCAGCACCGCGATGCCGTCCTGTGCCTGTCCCATCGCCACCAGCATCCGGTTCACATCCGCCGCATTCGCGCTTCGCATCGCCAGCAACTGGGAAGAAGCGCCGAAGCCGCCCGCATGGCAGGCATCCAACAACAGCACGATCTTGCGGACTTTGCTCCGCGCAATCTGTTTGAGCAAATCGTCCCGGCTGATGCCCCGGTCCTCCGGCAGGTTCGCATCCGCGTCGTGGGCCAGAAAATACAAATCCTGCCCGCTCGTGTCCGGCAGCCCATGTAGGGCCAGGGAGAGCACCACCACATCCTCCGGCTGGGCCCGGCGCAACACCTCCCCCACCTCCTTCAGAATCTTGCCTCGCGTGGCCTGGCCGTTGACCAGGAGCTTGAACTGATCGTCCGGAATACGTCCCTTGAACTGGCCGGTGAAAAACCGGTGCAGCGCCTCGGCGTCCTTGTCGGCGTACTTGAGGTTCAAGTCCTGCTGCTGGTACGCCGAGACCCCGACAAACACCCCCCAGACCGAGCCCACCGCCACCCCCGACGTGGGCGATACGAACACCCCGCGTGTCTGCCCCCCGCCCATCGCCGGGAGCCCCACCAGCAGCAGCCCCAGCCCAGCCCCCCACCACCCCCTCAGCCCTCTCCTGCTGGAACACATTACTGCGTCACCGTCCTGAAAAAGAAACCATCGTTACGGCCCTATAGCCTATGCTTCGCCGTATTTAAGTGCAAGCCGAGCCATCCCAGCGCCTCACACATGGTCTTTCGCAAGATGGCCCACATGCTAAAGAAGCCATGCCACAGGTGGTGACGAGCGAAACACGGGTGGTAAGATACTCCACTCCTCGAAAGGAGCAATCAACATCCGGAGGCTACCCATGCGTCACGCGGGAGATAACCGCTCTTCAAGCATAAAAGCTAGAGACTCGGCGACAACACCTGCCCGCTGGGACCTCTCTCACCTCTTACAAGATCCTCACAAGGATTTTGCCAGGCTGTCCGGTGAACTGGACAGCCTGGTCTCCAAATTCGAGGCGCGGCGCGCTGACCTGACACCCTCGCTCGATGCGTCGGCATTTCGCGACATACTTGACCTCGCGGAGGCCGTCGCTCGGCATTCCGCCGTTTTGGGCGCCTATGCCTACCTGTGGTTTTCCGAAAACACGAAAAACCAGGAGGCCCGCGCCTTCAAAGCGAAGATCGAGGAAACGCTGACGGCGCTGCAAAACCGCATTCTCTTTTTCGACCTCTGGTGGCAGAGCGTGGACGAGCCCAACGCCGCACGTCTCATGGATGCGGCGCCGGACCTGCGCTACCACCTGGAATCGATCCGCCGCTTCCGCCCACACACGTTGAGCGAGCCGGAGGAGAAGGTCATCAACGTCAAGACCGTCACCGGCCGCAGCGCCGTGACCACGCTCTATGACATGCTGACCAACGGCTTGACCTTTTCGCTCCGCGTCGACGGCAAGAAAAAACCCTTGACGCGGGAGCAACTTTCGACCTACGTCCGCCATCCCCGTGCCGCCACCCGCGAAGCGGCCTACCGCGAGTTATACCGCGTATTCGCGGCCAATCAGGATCTGCTGGGGGAAATGTACGCGACGCTGGTGAAGGATTGGAAAAGCGAAAATCTGGGGTTGCGGCACTACCCGTCGCCCCTTGCCGTCCGCAACCTCAGCAACGACGTGCCGGAAGAAGCGGTCACGGCCCTGCTATCGGTGTGCGCCAAGAAGGCCGAGGTCTTTCAGCGCTACTTCGCCCTCAAAGGCCGCATCTGCCGCATCGCACCGATGAACCGATTTCACATCTATGCGCCGCATGCGGCCGAGCGGAAGCGCTACCGCTACGCCGACGCCGTCCGGATGGTCTTGGACGCTTATCGGGCCTTTTCTCCCCGACTCGCCGATCTCGCCGAGCGGGTCGTGGCCGAACGGCACATCGATGCGCGCACTCAGCCCGGCAAGCTCGGCGGTGCCTACTGTTACAGCGTGGTTCCCGGCCTCACGCCTTACATCCTCGCGAACTATACGGGGGAGGCCCGCGACGTGGCGACGCTCGCCCACGAGCTCGGCCACGCCGTGCACGGCATGATGGCGTCGCACCATTCCGTCTTGACGTTCCACTCCACGCTGCCCCTGGCGGAAACGGCATCCGTCTTCGGAGAACGCATCCTGTCCGAAGCCCTCATGGCGCAAGAAACAAACAAGGCGGTCAAGCAAAGCCTGCTGCTCTCGCAGCTTGACGACCAATATGCCACGATCATGCGGCAGGCCTATTTCGTCATGTTCGAACAGACGGCCCACCGGCTGTTTGCCGAGGGCGCGACAGGGAAGGACGTGGCGGCCGCCTATTTGAGCAACCTGCGCCAACAGTTCGGGAAAGCCGTGCCGGTCCCGGACCTGTTCAAATGGGAGTGGCTGACGATTCCGCACCTCTTCGCCAGCCCCTTCTATTGCTACGCCTACAGTTTCGGAAACCTCCTGGTCTTGGCCCTGTATCAACGCTACAAACGAGACGGCGCGTCCTTCATTCCCCGCTATCTGGACCTGCTGGCAGCCGGCGGCTCCCAAAGCCCGGAACGCCTCCTGGCGACGCTGGGAGTCGATATCAAGACCGATGCCTTCTGGGAATCCGGGTTTGCCCTCATCACGGACATGGTCCAGGAACTCGAGCGAACGCTGAGCTAACCTTCCTCTGCCTCCTCCCCGGAATTTCCCCTTGACAGGATCGGCCGAGATGGAATATCTTTTATTTGCAACTGATAATTATTCTCATAATCGTTCGCGAGCGCGGCGACCCCTCAAACATCGAGCAAGGAGTCATTGCCATGTATGTGTGCCTCTGCAAAGGCTTGACGGAATCCGATGTCAAACGGACGGCGCAGTACACCGGCCTCGGCGACGCGGTCGATGCCGCTCTCTTGACGACCGTTCTGGGATGGGATGACGAGGAATGCTGCGGGCGCTGTGCAAAGAACTTGGAGGAGTTGGTCGCCCTGGCGATGGAATGCGACACGGCTGCCAAGCCCTCTCGCTGCAGCTTGCCAGCGTCTCTTTCAGCGAACCCGCCCCTGCTTGACCCAGCCCGCCACCTCGGCCACCCGGCGCCCCAGTTCGCGAGCTGATTCCATCTCCTGCTGATCGATTCCAGGGCTCTCCCCTTCCGTCGTCGCCGTCGCGCCGAACGCTCCGCCTCCGCTCACAATGATCATCTGATTGCCCAGCATGGCGCCGAGAATGGAGAGCACCGTCAATTCCTTGCCCGACGACACCTGGCCACCGGTGGCAAAGGCTGCGCCAACCTTGTTTCGCATCTTAAACTCGGGGAACACGCCGAATTTAAGCTGCCAATTGTCGAAGAAGGTTTTGACTTCTCCGGCCATATTAGCCCACTGCACCGGAGAGCCCACCACGACCGCGTCCGACGAGAACAGGTCGTCAGCGGTCACCTGTTCGACCCGCTTGAGCAGAACAACGGTGCCGGGACGGCTCTTGGCGCCCTCCGCCACACCGTTCGCCATCTTTTCCGTATAACCCGTCCGGGAGTAATAGGCGACCAGGACTTGGACGGCCGGAGCGGCATCATCGGCCTGGAGCGATGCCGGCCACCAGGCTAGGACTGCCACGGCACCGATCAGCAGCGCTCTGCCGAATCGCCGTCTGTCGTCAGTGCCGAAACGTTTCTTCATCGAGGTGTTCTTCGACGGAAACTTCCGTCAGCGTCCCGCGGTAATCGCACTTGTGGCACCGAATGCGCCACTCTTCGATCCACTTTTCCTGCACATAGGACTGGCGGCATTGGGGGCACACGAACACCCCTTTTTTGTACAGCACGCGTCGCTTTTCTTTCATCGATTCTCCTTCCTGCTGGCAGCCACCGAGGGCCGGAGCATGGCACAGACCGGCGCCATCCGGCAAGGCACGTTACGCCTCTTCTCCCTCCGGTGGTGATTCCTTGTCGCCTGCCGCCTGCGCCTTCTGCCGTTCCTCTTCGATCAAAACGCGGCGGAGCACCTTGCCCACTAAAGTCTTGGGTAATTCCTTCCTGAACTCGACCCGCTTCGGCACCTTGAATTTCGCGAGATCCCTTCGGCAATGTTCCAACAGCTCCACGACCGTCGCCTGCGTTCCCTCCCGCAACACCACATAGGCTTTGATTAATTCGCCGCGCAGGCCGCGAGGCAGTCCCACGACGACCGCCTCCTTGACTTTCGGATGGCGTAACAGAACATCTTCCACTTCCCGTGGATAGACGTTCTCGCCACCAGATTTGATCATGTCTTTCTTGCGATCTTCGAGGTAAAAGTACCCGTCCTGGTCTCGCCGGGCTAAGTCGCCGGTATACAACCACCCGTCCCGCAGGACGTGCCGCGTCTCTTCTTCTCGACGCCAATATCCCTGCATCACTTGAGGCCCGCGCACGATCAATTCGCCGACCGTCTCGAACGGGAGTTCCCTCCCGCCGGTCTCCATGTCCACGATCTTCGCCTCCGTGCCGGGCACGGGCACGCCGATGCTGCGCACGCGGCGCTGCTCGGCCGGACAATTGATCGGATTCACGTGGGTGACCGGACCGGCTTCCGTCAGTCCATACCCTTCCACCAAGCGCGCCCCGGTCATAGCCTCGAACCGTTTCTGCACCGACGGCTGGAGCGGACCGGCGCCACTGATACAGATGCGCACGGTCCGCAGGTCGAATCGCTCGGCGCTCTGAGCGTTGTTCGTAAGCGCCTGGTACATGGCGGGAATGCCGGGGAAAATCGTCACGCGCTCGTTGACGATCGTCTCAAGGACTTCCGTGACCTGGAACCGAGGCAGCACGACCAGCGTACTGCCGCTGGTCAGCGCGATGTTCTGACACACACTCATCCCATAGACATGGAAAAACGGCAAAACGCCGAGAAACACTTCGTCGCCTTCCCGCAACGTCGGCATCCACGATCGGCATTGCCAGGCATTGGCGATCAGATTGCGATGGGTCAGCATCACGCCCTTGGGCGTGCCGGTCGTCCCGCCCGTGTATTGCAGCAAGGCCAAGGCGTCCGGCGTGGCATCGTCTACCGGGAGGTCGCCCACCTGGCGCAAGAGTTGGGGCCAGGTGAGGGGGGGCGGCGCGTCGAGTGACTCCGTGGGAGCCCCTTGACGCCCCGCCTTCAACGGATAGAGCAGCCGCTTGAGCCACGGAAGATATTCCTGCGGACGCGTCACGACGACCCGCTTGAGGCTCGTCTTGCCGATCAAGGGGGCCAGTCGTGGGTAGAACTGGTCGAGCGCCACCACGGTCTCACAGCCCGCGTCGTTCACCTGCTGGGCGATTTCCGCCTCCACATAGAGAGGATTGATGGGCGTCACCACCGCGCCGGCCCGCAACCCTCCGAAAAACCCGATGACGGTTTGCGGAAGGTTCGGCAGCATCAGGCCCACGACACCGCCGGGCTTACCGTGGACGGCCCGGAGCCCCGTCGCGAAACGATCGACCAGTCCGCTCAACTCGCGATAGCTGAGATGGCCTCCGTAAAAACGGAGCGCGTGATGGTCGGGGAATTGCGATGCGGATTGCGTCAGAAGCTGAGAAAGAGTCCTGTCGGGATACGACAGTGCCTGAGGGACGCCAGCATCATACTGCTGTAACCAGTTCGGATCCATTCCTGCATACTGCGGCCATCGCACCCTAGCGTGGCCGCCGCCGGCTTGTCAATTCAAGCGAGCACGGGGTGGATGCCGTGCCGCCTCCCGCAGATCGCTTAGGTGCCGGTTGACAGTCTCGCATCCTGCCGTTAGGATTTGTGCGTTTCCCGAACCTGATGCAGCGCATCCCTGCCGCTTTCCCACTCTACGTAGGATTGGTCACCGCATCGCTGGCGGTGCATGTGTTCTTCTGCCCGCCCACGGCCGACGCGTCGGACGACACCCTGATCGCCATTACGATGCCAAAAAAAGAGGTCATCCTCGCCGAGCTCGCCGATACGACGGAAAAGCGGGCTCGCGGGCTGATGTTTCGCACACACCTCCCGATGGATCGAGGTATGTTGTTCACATTCCCGGAACCTCAGCGGTGGACATTCTGGATGAAGAATACACGGATCCCGCTCGATATCATTTGGCTGGATCAGAAGAAACGCATCGTCTACATCGAGCGACGCGTCCCCGGGTGTAGTCGAACGGACGACTCTTGCATGCAATACCAGCCCAACCATGATGCCTTGTACGTCTTGGAGGTTGCGGCTGGCGTCGCCGACGCACTGCAGTTAAAAGTCGGCGATCCCTTGACGTTTCACCTGCCTCCGCAAACCCCGCCCCTTCCCGGCCGGTAACCGACGCGTTACCGTTCCTGCCAGGATCGGACGCGCCGAGCCGTAATGACGCCGTCCACGCTTTCGATCGCTTTGAGCACACGGCCCACGTGCGCCGTGTTCGTGATATCGACCACGAAATCGAGCGACGCTTTCAGGTCCTCTCGCGTCGTGATCTCGGCCCGGCTGATGTTGGCCTCGGCGCCGGAAATGGCGAGAGACACGTTCGCCAGCACGCCGGGTTTGTCCACGGCCAACACGGAAATTTTGACGGGATGCGTGCCAGCGGCCGACAGATCCCAATCGACCTCGACCAACCGTTCTTTGTCGTAATCGAGGGCCTCCAAATTGGGGCACCCGACGGAATGGATCGTCAAGCCGCGCCCACGCGTGATGTACCCCATGATGCGGTCGCCCGGAACCGGGTTGCAGCACCGCGACAACTGCATGAGCAGGTCTCGCCCGCCCTTGACCCGAACCCCCTTCTCCTCGGACTTGAGGGCCGGGTGACGAACCGGCGCCTCGGCCGCAGGCGCAGGCTTCGCCGCGACCTGCTCCTGCGGAAGCACCTGCGCCAACACCTGGGCGCTCGGCACTTTTCCATACCCGACCGCCGCCGCCAATTCGTCGATGGTGTCGTAGCCGCAGGTCTTCGCAGCCTGCAACAACCGGTCGGACTTCAACAACTGGGCATACGGCAGATCGTGCCGGCGAAATTCCCGCTCGAGCAGGCGGCGCCCAATTTCGACACTGCGCTTCTGTTCTTCGATTTTCAGCCAATGTTTGATCTTCGTTTTGGCGCGCGTCGTCCGAACGAATTTCAGCCAATCCTTGTGCGGGTTCTGCGTCGACGACGTCAGGATCTCGACCGCATCGCCGCTCTTGAGCTGGTGCTTCAAGGCGACGATCTTCCCGTTGACCTTGGCTCCGACGCAATGATCGCCGATCTCCGTGTGAATCGCGTAGGCAAAATCCACCGGCGTCGCCCCGAGGGGCAATTCTTTGACCAACCCTTTGGGGGTGAACACATACACAACATCGTGGAAGAGATCGAGCTTGACCGAGTCCATGAACTGGCGGTTGTCGGCCAAATCCTGGTGCCACTCGACCAGTTGGCGCAGCCAGCTGAAGACTTTTCCCTCTTTATCATCAACCTGGCCCTGTTCTTTGTATTTCCAATGGGCAGCGATGCCGTTCTCGGCGAGCCGATGCATTTCTTCCGTCCGGATTTGAAATTCGACGTGTTCGCCCTTCGGCCCGATCACCGTCGTATGGAGCGACTGATACAGATTGGACTTGGGAATCGCGATATAGTCTTTGAACCGGCCGGGCACGGGACGCCACAGCGAATGGATGAGACCGAGGATGGCGTAACAGTTCATCTTCGTGTCGGTGATGATGCGAATTGCGGCGAGGTCGTAAACCTCTTCGAAGGAAATGGCCTGCCGCTCCATTTTCTGATAAATACCATAGAGGTGCTTGGGCCGGCCCTGCACCTCGCCCTTCATGTTCACGTCCGCCAGGGCCTGGCGGACCAGCTTGGCGACCTCCGCGATGTACTGCTGCCGCTCCTCGTCCCGCTTGGCGACACGCAGCTTGAGCATGGCATAGACGTCCGGCTTCAACCATTTGAGGCAGAGATCTTCCAGTTCGTTTTTCATCCAGCCGATGCCCAATCGGTTGGCCAGCGGCGCGTAGATTTCGAGCGTTTCCTGCGCGATCTGCACGCGTTTCGGCTCGGGCAGATGTTCCAACGTCCGCATGTTATGCAGGCGGTCCGCCAGCTTGATGAGGATCACGCGGATGTCGTCGGCCATCGACAGCAGCATCTTGCGGAAATTTTCCGCCTGCCGCTCTTCGTGGGTCCTGAACCTGATCTTGCCGATCTTCGTGACGCCGTCCACCAGACGGAGCACGTCTTTGCCAAATTCCTTTTCGAGTGTTTCCGGCGTGGCGAGGGTATCCTCCAGCGTGTCGTGTAAGAGGCCGGCGACGATGGCGGGCACGTCGGACTTGAGGGCGGTCAGGACACCGGCCACGGCCAAGGGATGCTGGAGGTATGGCTCGCCGGACTGCCGCATCTGCCCTTCGTGCGCCTTGGCGGAAAACTCGTAGGCACGGCTGACCAACCCGACATCGGCGTCGGCATGGTAGCTCTGCACCCGCCGGATCAGCTCGTTGAGGTCGGTGACGGTTTCTTGTGGCATGGGCGCCTACGCCGACACGCTGCGTTTGAGGTCTCGAATCCGCAATTCCACCCGCTCGAACCCGTTCCATCGGTTGATCTCGGGCACGAACGCGAGATCGACCGGCCGGTCCGCTGAACAGCCGAAGGCTTCGAGTGAGCCCGTTCGGAAAACGATGCCGTGCATCGGTGCCGAGGCCCGGCCCTGCACGAGGAGGCGCAAATGTTTGTTCCCGACGACCTGCGTCCGCAGGACCGACAGGTTGCGGACGACCAGGGTCGGTTCGGGATTGCCGGCGCCGAAGGGATGCAGGCCTTCCAATTCCTGCACGATCCGCGGATTGAGCTCGTGCAAACCGACTTCCGCATCGACATACAGCTTCGGAATCAATGCCTGTTGCTCCGCCGCCTCGCCCACGGCTGCCGCAAATTTCTCCTGCAAGGCCGGCAGCCGAGATGCCCGTACCGTTACGCCGGCCGCGCTGGGGTGGCCGCCGAATCCGTCCAACAGTTCCCGGCACGATGCCAGGGCCTTGCACACATCCACGCCCGGCACGCTACGGACCGACCCCTTGCCGAGCCCCCGCCCGTCCACCGCCACCACCACGGCCGGCCGGTGAAACCGCTCCGTCAAACGCGCCGCGACAATGCCGACCACGCCCACATGCCAATCCGCAGACCAGACGACTAACGCATCGGGAATTGGCTTCCCGTGCACCTGCGCCACCGCGTCGGCCGTGGCAACTTCTTCGAGCCGTTGCCGCTCGCGATTCCACTCGTCCATCTGCTGGGCGAGCTGCCGCGCCTCCGCGTCATCCTCCGTCGTGAGCAATCGCAACGCGGCGTCCGCGTGGGCCATCCGGCCGGCCGCATTGATGCGCGGAGCCAATTTGAACGAAATCGTCCAGGTGGTACATTCACGCTCCACACCCGCCACCTGCTTGAGGGCTCGGATGCCGCACCGCGCACCACGCGTCAGCAACGGCAACCCGGCGCGCACGAGCCGACGATTGTCCCCGTGCAGTGGCACGACATCGGCCACGGTGGCCAGCGCCACGAGATCCAGCAGCGATTCCGGCTCGATGCCTCCGGCCCGGTAGGTCTCTTCATAGGTCCGCACGAGGGTGTAGGCCAGCCCGGCAGAACACAATCCGTGAAAGGGATAGGCGGAATCCGTTCGATTGGGATTGACCAGCGCATGGACCGGTGGGAGCGTGGCCTCGGGCACATGATGATCGGTGACAATCAAATCCAGCCCCAGCCGGATCGCTTCGTCGGCTTCACGGTGCGACGTCGTACCGCAATCCGAGGTCACGACGACGCTGACACCCCTCTGCCGAAGCCGTCGCAGGGCCTCGCCGTGGAGTCCGTATCCCTCCCGCATGCGATGAGGGATATAAGTCGACACCTGCGCGCCAAGACTCCGGAAATAGCTGGCATAAATCCCGGTAGCCGTGATGCCGTCGACATCGTAATCGCCATAAAAACATATGTGTTCCCGCCTGACCACGGCACAATGGAGCCGAGCGAGCGCTCGCTCGGCATCGGGCAGCAGCCCCGCGTCGGACACCCCCGGTAGATCGTGTCTCAACCAATTGCGGCCCTGTTCGACTGTCGTCACGCCACGCGCCAACAAGACTGACGCGGTGATCGGCGAGATCGCCAAGGCTTCGGCCAGCGACATCCGCCGCACCCCGTCGATCTGTTGAACGATCCAGTGGCGTTCGCCCATAGCCCGATTCTCCCGTAACGTGCCGTTCCTCAAGGGAATTGGCCGGATGGTATGTCGCGACGGGATGTTTGTCAAACGAGGACGGTCTTCGATCACGGGCCTCCGAGCAGGTCGGGGCCACGCTCCTGACGGGCCGGAGGACGGCCCCGAACCTTGGCGTATCTCGGGAAACGATCGAACGAGACAGGAGCGAGGGCGGAGTTGCGAGGGGAGCGCGGGAGGGGGCTATTCCCCTCCCTTCTGGACGTAATTTTTCACGAACTCTTCGGCATTCTGCTCGAGGACATTGTCGATTTCGTCGACGAGTTTGTCGATATCTTCCTTGATCTTTTTACCGGCTTCGACGACTTTCGGATTCGGCTTGGCCTCATCCTTAGTCTGCTGGTCTCGCTTGGGTTCCGGTCTCCTCTCTTGCCGTTCCATAGGAGCACCTCCTCCCTTGTCAGCACCGGCACCGGCGCCTTACTGTACCCCACGTGCGTACAAGCATACCCACGCCTCCCCGCACCGTCAAGCCGGAGCCGATTACACGATCAACGACACGATCAGCAGCGCCACGATGTTGATGACCTTGATCATGGGATTGATCGCCGGCCCGGCCGTATCTTTGTAGGGATCCCCGACCGTGTCCCCCGTGACAGCGGCCTTGTGCGTGTCGGTGCCCTTCTTCCCCTGCTCTTCGATATATTTTTTGGCATTGTCCCATGCGCCGCCGCCACTGGTCATGGAAATCGCCACGAAGAGCCCCGTGACGATGCTGCCCACCAGCACGCCGCCGAGCGCCTTCGGACCAAGCGCCACGCCCACGACGATCGGCGACAGGACCGGGATGAGACCGGGGACCATCATCTTTTTGATGGCGGCCTGCGTGACGATATCCACGCAGGTGCCGTATTCCGGCGTCGCCGTGCCTTCCATGATGCCTTTGATCGTGCGGAACTGCCGCCGAACTTCCTCCACGATCAAGCCGCCGGCTTGACCGACGGCTTTCATGCACAGGGAGCCGAACAGGAACGGGAGCATACCTCCCAGAAACAGTCCGACGAGCACATCGGGAGCGGAGAGGTCGAAGGTCACGGATTTGTCCACCGCCGTGACAGCCCTGGCATATTCCGCAAACAGTACGACCGCCGCCAAGCCGGCCGACCCGATGGCATAGCCCTTGGTCACGGCTTTAGTCGTGTTGCCGACAGCGTCCAACGGATCGGTGATGTCGCGCACCTCTTTCCCCAGATGCGCCATCTCCGCGATACCGCCGGCGTTGTCGGTGATCGGCCCGAAGGCATCGATGGCCACGACAATGCCCGCCATCGACAGCATGGAGACCGCCGCCACGGCGACTCCGTAGAGCCCGCCCTTGTCGGCGCCGCCACAGACGAGAAAGCTGACCAAAATCGCCGCCCCGATGACGACTACCGGCCAGGCGGTCGCCTGCATGCCGACCGCCAGCCCCGCGATGATGTTCGTCGCATGGCCAGTTTCGCTGGCCTTGGCGATTTCTTTCACCGGCGCATAACTCTTGGAGGTGTAGTAATCGGTGATGAAGACCAAGGCTAGAGTGACGGCCAGGCCGAGCAACGCGGCGATGTAGTAGCTCGTGCCGCTGACCCCGCCGACCCCATCCATCATTTTCTGGGTGATGGGGAAAAAGGCAACCGCCGAAATTCCACCGGCCACGAAAAGCCCCTTGTACAGGGCCGTCATGATACCGCCCCCCGGGCTCACTTTCACGAACATGACGCCGATGATCGTCGCCAGAATCGTCAAGCCACCCAAGGCCAAGGGATAGAGGATCGGCTCGGCTTGCCCCTTGAACATCGTATAGGCCAAGACCATCGCGGCCACTTTCGTGACGGCATAGGTCTCGAACAGGTCGGCGGCCATCCCGGCGCAGTCGCCGACGTTGTCACCGACATTGTCGGCAATGACCGCCGGATTGCGTGGATCGTCCTCCGGAATACCCGCTTCAACCTTCCCGACGAGGTCAGCCCCCACATCGGCGGCTTTGGTATAAATGCCGCCGCCGACCCGTGCGAAAACCGAAATCAGACTGCCGCCGAACCCCAGGCTCAACAGCGCATGGACAGCCTTTTCCTGCCCGGCCACGGCCGACGCGATCGTGTAGAAACCGGTCAACGCCAAGAGGCCAAGGCCGATGAGCAAGAGACCGGTCACGGCGCCGCCTCGGAAAGCCACGGTCAACGCGGCATTCAGTCCTCCATGCGCCGCCTGGGCTGTCCGCACGTTGGCGCGTACGGCGATATACATGCCGATATAGCCCGCCGTGGCGGAGGCCCCGGCCCCCACCAGAAAGCCGATCGCCGTAAGGAGGCCGAACTTATCGGACCAGAGACCGGCCAGCCACAACAGTACGAAAAGGCCGGCCGCAACCGCACCCACCGTCCTGTATTGGCGATTGAGGTAGGCCGATGCGCCCTCTTGGATCGCCTGAGCGATGCGTTGCATCTCTTTGTTCCCCGCATCGAGCTTGAAGACCCAGAAGGTCAAATACAAGCCATAGGCGATGCCGGCGATCGCCGACAGGATCGAAAACGCGATGACTCCGCTTGCCATGTCCACTGCGCACTCCTCTCGTTATGGGCGATCAACTCGGTGTCGTTAAGCAGGGCTCGGCGTGCTCGCAGGCGGGCCTCGAGCGAAAATGAGCCGAAAAGCCTGGGCATTCTATACGGACCGCCGGAAAATGATCAAGCCAGAACTCCGCGCCAGGCCGGCGCCGGCTCGGCTGCCGTAGATGCGGTTTGCCGGGCTGGCGAGGAGTTTGTTATAGTGCGGCCCCGAAGGGATGGCTATGGGATTCGGCCCCGACTACATCGTCGTCGACGGCAAGACGTTCAAGGAAGAGGCGCTGACACTCGACAACCACGTGTACAAAAACTGTACGGTCGAGCGATGCAAAATCTACTATAGCGGCGGCCCGTTCGAGTTGATCGACACCCACATCACCGATTCCACGTTAATCCTGAACCAGCCGGCCAAGAACATCTACTCGGCCATTCAGATTTTCAAGATGAAATCCCCGGGATCGACGATCCAGACGGACTGACTCGCGCGCCACCGAACGCCCGCCGGCCGGAAACCTACTTTAACGGAATGTTGACGCTGGTTTTGACGATCTGAATTGGCTGGAAGACCGAATCCTGCGAGCCTTTTGACGACTCGGCCTCGACACGTTGCAGGAAGGCCGGGGGACCGCTGATAGGCGCGTAGTTGAGCGTGGCTTCGACATCGAACGACCGGGTGTCCTTGGGCGTCGGGAAGATAAAGGTTTCGATCCTCGTTTCCTCCGGCTTGAGCACCGTATCTCCCGTCACCTTTGCAGCCGCAAAATCGAAGACAGTTTGCTGGCCCTGCGCATCGGCATAGGTGCGCCCGTAGACTTTCTGGGACGCGAAGACGGTTTTCAAATTCTTCCCTTTCACCTCGAGATCGAGCACAACGTTGGCCCATCCGGGATGCGTCGTCGGCAGATTGTGGGGAACCAGACTTTGGACCGTGACAGTCACTGTGGTCTGCTCGCCTTTGACCGCCGTTTGGATGTCCACCTTGGCGGCTTCTTGGCGTAACTTGCCGATCCGACCGGGGAACGAATGATTGGCGACCTTCCGCTTATTTTCTCCGTTGGCCGACTCCCCGACCTGTTCCGGCATGTGGCAGGTCTGGCATTCTTTCCCTGATTTATTCGCCTTGCTCGCATCCCAACTGCCCAGCAAGTCGTTGGCCTTGCCGAGGTTCGAGGCGGTCGGCACCGATTGGTGGCAATTCAGGCACAATTCCGACTTGCGGAATAACTCCATCTCGACGGATTGGTGCGCGAGATTCTGGACGAAATCTTTGTAGGGTCCGAAAAGCGTCTTGCCCGGCTCGTATTTGGGCACGGGCAAGGCCTTCGTACGGTCAACTTGCTTGATCAAATGACACTGCGCGCAGCCGACTCCGTCGATCGCCGGATCGCCGGATTGCACCTGCGCGATGAACTGAGGCGCCTGTTCGACGAACTCATTCACATGCGGCGCATGGCAGCGGAAACACAACGCCTTGTCCTTACCGGCGGAAAAGTTCAGGTATTCGTCGAGCGCGGCCCGGAAAGCGGGCGAATGGATCGAACGGGACAACGGAGATGTTTCCCATTCTTCGAATACCCGCTCATGGCATCGCTTGCACTTGTTCGAGCTGGGAAAGACCTTGTCGAGCGTGGGCTTCGCCTTGGCTGCCTCTTCCGCCAATCCGTCAGCGGGTAGGCTCGCCACGACCGCCACAGCAAGACCCAGTCCTCCTCCCGCAATGACAGCCAGCCAGACGCGGCCGATCCGTTTCCACGGGCTCCCCTCTCGATTACGATGCTCGGCCATGTGCGGATGGGCTCCTAGAGTTTCTTGTTGCGGAACGTCAAGACGCGGGACTGGGCGTATTCGTCGATCAGCTTGGCCGCTGTAGCCCGCTCTTTCTCGCCGGGCAAGGTGGCCAGATACTTGGCCTTGAGGTCCGCGCTTGGTTCGGGAATCAGGGAATAGGTCAACAACGCTTCAACGGTGCCTGCCGTCGCCCCATCCGGTAACGAGAGGGCAAACGGCACCTTTCTTGTCGTGCCCCCCTTGATCAGGGGTTCCGGAATCGGCCCGCGGAGAATTTGCTCGTACGGCAGGCCGAATCGCTTCTGTTCCGTCGCCACAATCCGGCCCGTCGCGTCTTTGACCGTGACGGTGACGGCAAATTGTTTCAAAACCGGATCGCCGTCGGGAAAGCTATGCGGCAAACTGCCGATCCGGACGAGGACCGTGCCCGAGACGGCTTGGCCATTTTTGGCGGCATCGATGTCCACGCGCGGCATCCATTCGGCTTGGAGATTCCGATTCTTGAGCATGACGCCAGGAATCACCACGCCCCGGAACCAATGGCGTCCGATCGAGCGCGTCATAGCTCCGCGTTTGGACGTCGAACTGCCCGTCGAGGGCTCCATGTGGCAATCCTGGCAGACCGTTCCTTGCAGAATCTCGCCAGGCAATTCCTTCTTGGTGACATCCTTGACTTTGTCAAAGTGGCACGAGGCGCAGTAATTCGCGCCGCGGAAGAGGTCGGACTGCGCGGCCGGGTGCACGAGATTTTCCTCCGGATCCGCATAGGGGCCGAACATGGTTTTTCCCGGTTGCAGCTTGTAGGTGGGCGGCGTGTTGACGCCATCCATAATGCCATTGATCATGTGGCATGAGGCGCACCCGATGCCCTCAACGTCGACTTTCCCGGACAACACCTGCCGGGTGATCTTGTCCGTATGCTGAGGGAACACGGTGGTGGCCGGAACGTGACAGGCCAGACAGCGGGTGCGTTGCTCGGCCGTCGGGTTGGTCTGAAGCCAGAGCCCCAAGACCGTCCGAAACACGGGCGACTCCAGCGACGTGCCGTGCAAGAGCGCGGCATCCACGCGCCCGAAAGTCTTGAGGTCCGGGGTCTGCTCCCGCATACCCTTCCACTCTTCGTAGTGCCGATCGTGGCATTGCTTGCAATCTTCAGAACGGACGAAGACGTTCTCGATTTCGTCGATCCAGCCTGTATCGGCTGGCGCGCTGGCCTTTTGCGCGTTGGCCCCTTCCTCACCAGACAAGGCGATAGCCAACAGCGCCGCACCGGCCACGATACCGCCGATCCACCTGCATCGAGCGATGATGCTGTCGCGCCCCATTCCCATCGGTCAGTCTTTTACGATACGGACGAAGTGAAAATTCACCAAGCCGCCGACGCCCTGCACCTCGGGGTCGGCCGGCTCGTAAGTGCCGACGGTGAAATTTCCGGTCGGCAGCGCTTTCTTGAGCGCCCGTCCGAAATCCGCCATACTCCGGACCTCCATCTTGTCGATTTCCTTGATCACGGCCCGGACTTTGATGCCTGCCAATTCCGCGGGGGTGCCGCCGATTACCTCAAAGACGACCACGCCTTCGGCCTTCTGCATCTTCAGTTCTTTTTGAATCTCTTCGTCCACGGGACCGACGACGATCCCGAATTCTTCTCCGAGCTTGACAGCCTCCTCATCCGTCATGCCCGGATTGGCGGCCACGCCCACGCCGGCAATAACCAGACTCCAAGCGGCCACGCTCACGAAAAAAGCCCTACCGGGCGGCAGGGCTTGGCGCCAATTCCTCTTGCTGGACGTCAGAACTACCTCCAAAAGGCCATCAGATGCTCGGCGACGACGCAGACGGACCTCATGTACTCTATGATTTGGCCGCTGGGTCGAGCACCAATTGAAACCACGGCGCGACCGCTTTCTGACCGTTCCGTTCCTTGTTTTCGCCATTCCAGACGGCAAATGCGACGGCCTGGAGGCGTCCTGGCTCCAGTGCCGCTTCGTTTTCAGGATCGGTGCCGGCTAGCGGACGTCGCATGACCACCCGCCACATCCCATCCTTCCAGGTGGCTTTACCTTGCACGCGCCCCTGGGACTGCTTGCTGGTCAGCGTACTGAAGCCGCCACCGATCAAATCTTCCACAGACGAGGCCCGGCGTGGGATGACTTCGAAGCGCCGGACTTCGCCGCCCTCCCCCTTTTTTTCCGTCGAACGGGCTGCCCGCCGATCGATGTCACTCTGCCAATCGGCTTTCCAATGCCAAATATTAATGTAATGATCCAACTGCCCCATGCAAAAAAACGCGGGGGCATCCCCGAGGGGCAGGCCGATGGCCACACCGTCGCGAAACGTGCCGGGCGTCAACCGATCGTTTTTGGTGTTATCCTGCCATTCCAGCAGGAATGCGACTTCCGTCCCGTTGTGCACCGACCGGACGATCAAGGCGCGTGCACTCGGCTCCGGCCACACGGGCCGTGTGATAACCTGGCCGCTCAACGGCAAGGTGAGCGGCGGGACGGTCTCCCACGCCGCATCTTCGGGAGCCTTGGGGATCTCGCCAGCAATGAAGTGCGAGCGAATGAACATCCCCTCCGAACTGACCACGGGGATGCCCATCCATCCGAGTAAAACGGCGAAACAGGCGAGGCCGAACAGCACCGGGAAGCAGGAACGGGGGGGCGACGCGGCCCGGGGCTCGCTCATCGGCGGTTGCCTCTGGCTGGAGTCGGCTTCATCGCACCCTCTCCCTCGCAGGTTGCGTCATGTATCCGTTGAACGCCGAGGCGCTAGGCAAGCTTCACGCGTCGAATCTTGTTCTCGCCCCGCTCGCAAATGTACAGATGCCCCTGGGCGTCGAGCGCGAGACCGACCGGCGAATTCACGACGGCATCGACCGCCAGAAGCCCGTCGCCGTGCTTCAGCGTCGCGGCATCCTCTTTCGCGACGAACCGAGCTGCGCCGCAGCCGCCCATATTTTTATCTTCGTACCCGCTGTCCCCGTTCCCGGCAACGGTGGTGATCGTGCCGGTCTGTCCATCCACCCGCCGCACGCGATGGTTCATGGTATCCGAGACGTAGAGGTGGCCAGCTGCGTCGAAGGTCACCGCTTCCGGCGCGTGCACCATAGCCTGCGTGGCCGGCTTGCCGTCTCCGTCGAACCCATAGAAACATCGTCCGGCGACGGTCGAAATGAGGCCGGTGGACCGATCGATCCGGCGGACCCGATTGCTGCCCTTGTCGACGACATACACATGCCCGTCGCGATCCGTGGCGATCCCCACGACATCATACAAGCGCGCTTCCGTCGCCGGGCGGCCATCGTCGAGATACAGCGACAGGTCGACATCTCCCGTACATTCGGGACGCAGCCATCCGTGGTCGTCGCTAAAGTCGATCCCAATCGCATCCCCGGACAGCACCACGAGATTTCTGGCGACCAACGGCTGCTCCCGCGCATCGTCTTCGGCGGACCAAGCCCCGGCGATCGTCGTGACCTGCCCGGTTCGCGGATCGAACCGGCGGATCCGGTGGGCCTGCGTATCGGCGATGTACATGACATCGTCGGCATCAAACGCGATCGCCGCCGGATAGGTCAAATTGACTTCCAACGCAGGCCCGTCGCCGTTGAAGCCCCACTGGCCGGTTCCTACGACCGTTTCAATGATGCCGCTCTCATGCTCGACCCGGCGGATCCGATTGCTTCCCGAGTCGCAGATGTAGAGATTGTTCCGGGAGTCGAACGCCACGTCGAGGGGGAGATAGAGCCCCGCTTCGGCGCAGGGGCCGCTGTCACCGCTATAACACGTCTCCCCGATGCCGGCGAAGTTGTGCAGTGTTCCTTCGCGCAAATCGATGCGCCGGACGCGGTCGGATCCGGATTCCGCAAAATAGAGGTACCGTCCCTCGCGATCCACAGCCGCATGATGCGGCAAGGGGATACCGGCTTTGGTTGCTTTTTTCCCGTCCCCGGTGCTCCGGGCCTTCCCGTTGCCGGCGAATGTCTCGATATATCCCAGCGCGAGTGCGACGCTCGTTTCCATCTCTAAGCTCTTTTCTGTACGGGACACCAGCTTGGACTAGAGACCACCGGCCACCTCGTCAGGCACGGAGGCCCTACACCTTCGCAGGCGGAGGCGTTGAGGAGGCCTGTTGCGGCTGTGCAGTAGGCTGCGGAACGGGCTGATCGGGAGGGGCGGGAATTTGCGTTGGTGGGGCCTGGACCTGGGCCGCCATCTGAGCCTGTGCTTGCGCCTCGGCTTCGATTTGATCCGCTTCGTGTACGGACTTCTTGAACCCCTTGATCGCTTTGCCCAGCCCTTCGCCGAGTTGCGGCAATTTCCCGGCACCGAAGATGATCAGGACGATGACCAAAATCAAGATCAGCTCGGTAAACCCAAGACTTCCAAACATGGTTCGATCTTCTCCTTTGTGCCTGACCGGCCGACTCTGCCTGACAGTGTCGACCGGCTATGCTCTCGTCGAATCCTTCGAGTCTTTCGCACGTTTCGCGAATCGGTCCTTCAGTTTTTGCCTCGTCTGCTCGGCTTGCTCGAACATCTTGCACTTTTCATAAGTGTTGATCAAGTTGTAATAGACCAACGGCTCGTCGGGGTTGTGTTCGACGGCGTCTTCCAATACTTTGACGGCCAAATCGGTTTTTTTGTGATTGACCGCGATATCGACCAATTTAAAACTGGCGTCGAGATGCGCCGGATCCAGTTCTAAGGTCCGCAGAAAACATTGCATGGCCATATCGATGGTGTTGTAGTCAGAGACCGTGGGGTTGTCGAGTTCCACATAGACCGTGGCTAAATTATACCAAGCGATGGGGTCTTCTGGCGTCACCTCAACAAGCCGCTCGAAGTAGTCCTTGGCTTCCATGTATTTTTTTCGGTTGCACTGGACACGCCCGAGATTGAACAACGCCAATACGTCGTACTGGTTGATTTCCAAGGCCTTTCTGAACTCCGATTCGGCCTCTTCTATCATGTTCTTCGTGGCGTAGATCGTCCCCAGATTGGAATAGTACATGGCCAGAGACCGATTCATTTCGGCCCGCAACGCTTCCGCCATTTCGACGGACTTTTTGACCTCGGTCAGGGCTTCGTCCAGCCGTCCTTTGCTGAAGTAGAGTTCGCCGAGACGGCAGCGAGCCTGAAAATCATCCGGCTCGCTGCCGAGCAGTTTTTCCAGTTCGGCAATCTCTTCGTCCGGCGTCAGGGGCTGGTCCGGCTGCTCGACCGCGGCGCCGCCCAATTCCGAAGCTGTCGTGCTTTCTTGGTCACTCATAGGCATCCATGGGGTTATGTTCGTTCACCGATCAATGGCGAATTTGGCGTCACGAGAAGGTCGCCCCGATCTGTCTGTGCCTCCCCCGTAACCGCGACGGATCGCCGTTTATCCAACGTCAACAGAATCAATCCCAACACGACCATCAGGCTCAGGTGGGACAGTTGAAGCGCATACCCTGCAATAAACATCAAGGCAAGGCCGAAACCCGCGGGACGACCGACGGTAATCAACTTGATCACCGTGTACGACCAACAGACCAGCCCGGCAACGTAGAACGCGAAGGGGAGGTAAAACGTATACCCCATCCCCATTTGGAAGATCCAGCCGATCCCTTCGCCGGCTTTGCGTACGCTTTCTGCTGTCGCAGGATCGTACAGGCCGAGCCAATAATCCAGACCGAGCAGCATCGTGAACACGCCGCCGCCAACCGCCAGAAACAGCCGGGCACGTTGCTGTTGTCGCTTGTTGGCCGACCAGAGAGGCGTCGCGCCATAGGCCCAAAAGACCAAGATGCTGGCAAGCACCATCAAGGCCTCGCCGAGGCGATTGACTTCGTGCGCCCACGGCGGTGCCGCGGCCCACTGCATGAGTCCATAGGCGGTCGAGATGCTTTGATAATAGAGCCACCCGGAAATCCCCAATAGGAACGTGGCCACCATAACCCGATGGCCCATGGCCCGATGACCTTCAAAATATTCCGCCGCCAACGAACCGATCACGACCAGAAACACCACGTTGTAGACGATAGAGGCAGCCATCGAGGGCGGAAAGAGAAGATAGGCAACGGTCAAGAGCAGGAGAAGCGAACAACTGGGAATCACCAGCCAATCGAATCGCCCGACACCGATCTTACGGCCTTTATTGATCAGCACAATAAACAGGGCCAAAAACACGAGCATGGACACTAGATTGAGCAGCACGAAGCCAAGAGAAGACAATGTCCGGAAGGTGATGCGTACCGCTTCATATTTCTGCGCCAACTTGCTTAAGTGCATGCCCAAACGAGAGACCAAGCGATACAGAATCAACTCGAACAGTCCTGCCCATGCCAGCACTTTGACCGTGTAGGCGAAGAGCATCCCCTGCTCGTCCAATCGACCGCCCTTGTCCGTCATTGAAAGGTTCATGTGCGTGTAAACACCGGTTTTCTCTGAAATGGCGGGGAATTATATCCAGATGGGCGCAAGAGCGTCAACTTAACGGAAACGGCCCCCCCCTCTGGCCCTCGAGAGCAGGTAGCGTTAGGAACTGGCGGGAGCAGGGATTTGTTTGGCTTGCGCCTGTGCCCTGGCAATATAGAGGAGGCCGTCAGCCATCGAGTAGTTGAACGGCAATTCGCAGACGACATCGCTGATCTTGCCATAGATATGCTGATAAACCCGCTCGGCCTGCTCCGGCGTCATACCTTCTTTCACTTCGTAAAAGAACCCCAAGCTGAGGTCTTCGGATGCCGGGCGCATGATGCGTTGGATCCCGTAACTTCCGGGGTCGCTCATGATTGGCGCTTCCTTTTCAAGATCGAAGAGGCATGGCTGGCAGGAGAATCCATAGGATTGCTGGAGGCGCTCATGCTGGACGATGAAATTCATGGTCTCCAGCGCCTCTTCTTCCGTTTCGGTCGGAAACCCGGCAATGACGTAGCAGTGGATGGCAATGCCCAGGTCAAGGCAATCGTCCACGACTCGCCTCACGCTTGCCTGTGAGATGCCCTTTTTCATGAAATCCATCACCCGCTGGTTGAAAGACTCCAATCCGAAGACGATCTTGAGACATCCCGCATCACGCATCATCCCCAACAGCTCGCGCGACAGGTTTTTCTCGAATCGCATCTCGCATGTCCACGAAAGATTCAGTTGGCGATCAATCAACTGTTGACACAACCGCTTGGTCGGTGACAGCGCGAAGCACTCGTCCGTAAAGAAAAAGAACGGCGTCTGGTACCGTTTGGACAAATCTTCCAACTCCTCGACCGTCTTGCTCGGATCCTTTTGCCGGAAGTTCTGGTGGTCAAGCGTTAACGCACAAAATGCGCAATCCTTGTAATAACACCCGCGAGAGAACTGTACCGGGAGGACCGTCGCTGGAGACAGGTATTTGTCGAGAGGGAACCCGTCGTAGTTGGGAGCGGGCAACGCGTTGATATTTTCGGAATAAAATGGCTGATTGACGACAATACGGCCGTTCTGGCGATAGATCAGGTTCGGAACTTTGCTGTAGTCCCGCTTGCCGGTAAGCTGGTTGATCAGCTCCAATAAAGCCGTTTCCCCTTCAAACACGACGAAATCGTCCGTGAGGTCGAACAATGACGGACATCGCCTGAGATTGTCCACGAGCCTGGTAAAGATGCTGCCCCCGATAGTCAAATGGAGGTTTGGGTTGGCCTCCTTGATCAACCGGCACAGGGTCAACCCGGGCACCACTTGAGAGGTGGCGGTAATAGAGACACCGACCAAATCCGGCTGGTCTTTGAGAATGGAGGGCAAAAACTGTTCGCGAAACAGGTCGATGTACGGATTTTGCTCTTCGTCCCGGATCGCTTTCATCAGATCACGCGACGAATAGATGGAATAGGTGCTGAACTGATTATCTACAACGGTGAGCCGGGTGGGGAAATAGAGCGTGGAGAGGAGTTCCAACCACCGGTCGATCAGGAACAGACTCTCTCGGTACCGCTCAAGATCATAGAATTCGTCGCTCCGCAACGACGCCTTGGCTGGCTCAATTGCATCGATTAGATACGGGAATCGATCCAATGACTCGACGAGACGAGAATAATGCTCGGCGCTTCCCGGCCCTGTTTCTCCCGTTCTCTGGCGTTCAAGCCGTTTGACCTTGTCGATGAGTTTGGGATACAACGCCGCAGCATAGTCTCTGGACAACACAGCATCGAGCATCTCGATGCCAATGTCGCGCTGGGAAACATCCCGCACCCCGCCTTGCACAAGGAATCCGGTGAGCGACGGAAGGCTGAGGTAGGGTTGAGACGGATGCCAAGTTGGCGGAAATAAGAGAGAAACCTTCACGGCCATCCCTTCAACAGACAACGGACCTCCGTGCATTGGCCACACACGGATAGGCTTTTATACACCGCGGGAGAAGCTGAACGCAACAAGCCCCGAGCCGCTTTCCGCGACTCGGGGCTTGTGTGATTCCTCAAGAATCTCTGCGGGCGCCGTTAGGCACAACCGCTCAGGGCAGTTTCAACGTGAACCAGGTCGAGATGCCCTTCATGCCGTTCCGTTCCACGTTCGTGCCATCCCAGACGGCGAACGCCACCGGGACAGAAGCGCCGTTCTGGAACTGCACATCGTTGGAATCCTGGGTGGTCAACGACCGCTTCACCACGATCCGCCAGGTCGGCCCCGTGCAGCAGCCGCCCTTCACGGATCCAGACGGCTCCCACACACCATTGCCGATGACATCCTGATGCGCTTGGGTCGTCAAGGTGCTGAACCCGTTCGCATTCAAATCTTCAACCGAGCTGATGCGAAGGGTAGGATCGGACATGATGTTGCCGGACCAAATACCGGGGTTAAATGGCCCAAGGCTCCGTCCAATCCGGTCGGGATAAGTCACCCCACCGGCCGGCTCTTCAAAGTAGTAGTCCCAGAAGATGCCGGGGTATTGGTCGTCCACGTCCCACAGGCCAGCGCTGTCCTTGCCCAGGTCTTTCTGCCACTCCGCGTTCCACCGCCAGATATTGACCGTCCCACCGGACTGCCCCATGCACTGGAACGGCGGCGCGCCTGAAGTGTTGACCGGGAACTGAATGGCGGCTTGGTCACGGAAATCCTGCGGACCAATGGTCGTGTCATTCTTGGTCTGATCAGACCAGTCGAGCCGGAATCCGATTTCCTTCCCATTCGACACTGCTTTGACGAACACTGACTTCACCGAAATGTTGGGATGCATCGGCGTCGTAATCGTCTGGCCGCTCAGCGGCACCACCACGCCCGGCACACCTTCCCAGATCGGATTGGCTCCGTCCATCGGGATAGGGCCCTTGATCGGCTTCACCGGAATGGTTACCGGCTGACTGACCGCCAATGGCACCTGCCCGATCGTCAACATAATGCCGACGACCAGGGCGGAGAGAAGAATGCCAAACACCACTTTCTTGCTGCGTGTCTGCATTACTCTCATACGACTATGCCCTCCTCTCAATTAATGATTAAAAATGCGATCCAAAACCCGTTCGCCTCGCATAAACACTCGTCGTTAGGCCGTCCCCACAGGCCCCGATTCGTCCTTTCCCTTGTCCTTCTCTAAAAATGACTGCGCGCCGACCTCATTCAACAAGATGGACAATTCGTTGCCCTGGTCCTGTGCGCCACATTCGTAGGTCTGCCCCTCGGGGGAATTAAACGTCGCCGGACGGTAATCGGCTTCCGAATACGGTTGCGGTGTCACCCCAAGGTAGGCGGATTCGAAATCCATCCAGTCCGATGCAATGTCGGCCATGTGCCGGTAAAATCCGTTATCGGCTTTTCTCACCAACATGCGAGCGAAGAGGGGGACCCACCGGCCGATATGCTCCTTTACGAACTTCTTTTGAGCATCCACCACCACTTGAATCTTATCGGCACCGTCATGGCAGCGCGCATAGGATTCTTTGTAGGCCAGAAAATGCATGAACTCGAGCTCAACGCTCAAGTGATCCATGCGCTCATGAATGTCCTTGGACAACTCGACGCCAAACGCACGATAAAAGCCGGCAATGTCTCCCATCGTATGGGCTTGGCCAAAGACGTGATCGTTGCCAAAGAGGGTTTCATAGGGCGGGCAGTCCAACGTAATAACGTTGCTGAACACTCGTCGATGTTCGGCCTGAAGATCGCTCAACTTCCAGTTGGCGCACTCTGACACAACCAACGACTCGATCTGATCAAAAGATTTGAGGAGCGCGCCTGCCTTGAGACGCGCCTTCTCCCCACCAATACCCTCCAAGGCCTTTTGCAAACTCTCGAGCGCCGACCGCCCATCTTCGACAAATTCACCGCTTTGGAGGTAATCAAGAAACTCGTCGTCTTCTGAATAAAGCATGCTCCAGGAAACCAGCAGATACATCTTGCTGCGCGCAAGTGCGCGTTCAACCGCCGGAGAGTCCTTGATCGCCACAGTGCCTGAGGTCATAGCGGATTGGGAGGAAAAATTTCTAGGAGCTTCTTTGGTGTTCATGCTGCCACTCCTTGCCCTCACCAGGAGACTCCCCTGGCGAAAGCCTGCGTATCATAGGGAAATGGTCCAAACGAAGTCAAGCCCGTTCTCGTTCCCTCTCACCCTTACCTTATTCACAACCAGAAGTTCCGTTATTTCAAGTGATTATCGGACGTGAGGGGTCACCCATTGGCAATCATCCGTTCTGGAACCACTTGGATGGCAACTTGGTCATTGACCGTCTTGCACGTTTGCTCACACAACCCACAGCCCACACATCGCTCTTCGACTACCAGTAATCGGTAGGAAGTAAAATCCATAGCCAAGGCGTGAGTCGGACATTGCGACACACAGGCATGGCAGCCTTGCCCGGCCGTACAGAATCGGTGAAGCACTGTGGCCTTCCCCATTGCCACATCGGAAACATCGGCAACCGGCACAAGCGCTTCCGTGCCACATGCACTGATGCAGGGAAAGTCCTCGCACAGCCGGCAGGCCATCGTGTCGGCAAAGATCACTGGACTGCCGCTTTTCGGTTCGGACTTGATGCAGGCGTATGGGCAGGCATCTTTGCAGTCGCCACACAAAGTACATCGCTCGACGAACAGCGACTCCTCGACGGCGCCCGGAGGACGTAACCAGTCTGTCCGATGCTCAACGGGTGCTGCCGCCTGCTCTGCCGGCGCGTCTTTATGTTTGATAAACTCGTGTGCCGTCTTCGCAATGGAGACGACAGAGTCTTTGAGAAACGCACGGCGGCCGTATTGAGGATCCGTGCTCATGACGAGCCTTGCTAAACGACCCCGTCCGCGCGGAGCTTGTAGACCTCGACACATCGATCACACGCCCCATACTCCACATCCCACCCGGGATGATTTTCCCGGATAAAGTTTAAGACATGCGGCTCGATCTTGCTCTCCATATCTTCGACCCATGAGTAGGTCGGGAAGCGACAGAGGGGACAGGGGAACCCCGGCATGAGCATGACTTTCGAGCGAATCTCCGGCAGATCCCCCCCCTCTACCTCAACGGCGCGTTCCATGACTCGGACGGTGTCGGTGGCCATTTCGACCAGTTCCGAGTGCGTGAATGTTTCCGTCTGCCATAAGCCTTCGAAGACTGACTTGAGTTGAGCCGGCGCGATTTTTCTATACCACGAACGGAATTCTTTAAATCGTGCCTCCTTGTCGTGCATCGGTTCTTTTCCCGCACGAATCAAGCGTGTGTCGATATACAGACACCACAGCACTCGATACCGCTGTAGGATCAGCGTCTCCTCGCCGGGATTTTGCCCGACTTTCGTATCCGGATCGTACCCGAATGTACTATCCAGCATGTCCGCGACATGCATGAGTTCGTGCCGACAATATCGCGTTAAGGCTGGGTCATAAAATCGGCGTGGAATCAGCTTGATACCAACTCCTTTGAGCCCCTTCTCTTCAAACTGCTTGGCCAGTTCCTGTTCGACGGACCCCCACTTGCGCAGAATATCGACCCCTTCTTGATCCTCTTTCAGGACTCCCTTGACCAAAACGATACCCACCTTCTGTTTTAGTGCGGGAAACTCCTCGAAGGCGTCTCGAACAATATCCGAGAACCCCCAGGTCCCAAAAAGGTACTGATAGAGCTTCTTGAACTCAGGTTCCCGTTCATCGAGGGAAAATCGCTCATAAATCGGGTCGGCGAGTTCGTGAAACTCTTTGTAATAGGTAGGATCGCCTTCTCGTTCCGTTTTTTCGACGAAGGAGTCGATGACCTCTTGCAGCAAGGCAGGCTGGAAGCGAATCTCCATACGGGACGTCTCCTCTTTATCGTTACTTCCTACACGGTCTTCCCATATCACCGGACAAAGAGACGACCCGGCCGACCATGGGTTGATCGGATTGCCGAGAGGCTCGACTACGCGGCTTGACTTGTTTCCGAGGCATCTCTTATGATGCCTGCAACAGTCAGAGCGCATTATAGTTGCCATATCCCGTGTTTGCAATTCTTCCAACGCGACGCCTCGACTGAGAAACGAACACTTTTATCCCGCTATCATGGCTGATGCTGTGACTCAACCGACGCCGGTCGGTCGCCAACCTGAATCGTCCCCCACGGCCCAGCCGTCGGATGATGCCGACCTCTTGACCTATTGGAAATCGGGGATGCGCGAAGTCCGGACGTTTCGCGGACATTCTGCCGGCGTATGGACCGTTGCCATCGCACCCGACGGTTTGACGCTCGCCAGTGCCGGCCAGGACCGGCTTGTCCGTATTTGGGACATCGAAACTGGACGCCTGCTACGCTCGCTGCGCGGACATACCCACGACATTCGGGCGTTGGTCTACACCCCGGATGGTCAAACCATCGCGACCGGCAGCGAAGATCGCACGATCCGCCTCTGGAATCCGAAAACCGGCGAACCGACGAAGCTCCTTTTCACCCGATACGACCATAATGTCTGCAGCCTTTCCCTCTCGCCTGACGGACTGATGTTGGCCCGTGGCAGCCACAATAAGGATATCAAAATCTGGGAAGTTGCCACCGGAACGGAGCTCATGACGCTGCTGGGCAAGGATCAGTTTGATCACCACTGGTCCCCCGTCGTCGCTTTTTCCCCGGACGGCATTCACCTTGCGACCGGCTCGGATATCGGCAAAATTCGTCTCTGGGAAGTGCTGCCGAGCGGCGAGGAAAAAGTTCTCCACAACGGCCATTGGCGGGACGAGGGAGAGCAGGATAGCACCGAGGCGCGCGGGTACTTTGTCGAAGACGAGGGGGGCTTCCAGCGTCCTATGGCCTACTGGATCGGGGCAATGACCTTCACCCCGGACGGCCGCCACCTGATTACCGGCAGCCGCGATGCCTCCATCAAATATTTCGAAATGCCGGCTCTCACCGAAACCAGAACCTTAAAGGGACATTCCGCCTGGGTGCGCTCGCTGGCCGTTTCGCCGGACGGAAAAGTGTTAGTCAGTGCAGCCGATGATCACGCCATTAAGTTTTGGGATCTGTCGACTGGAAGAAATTTCCGCACGATGAAAGACCATACCGGACCGGTCCGATGCGTTAGCTTTTCCCCGGACGGCCGTCGGCTCGTCAGCGCGTCTTTCGACCGCACTGTACGCCTGTGGGAAGGCGGTCCGGAATCTCCGCACTAAGTCACTCCGCATCCCGTTCGTCGTCATCCTTTCCCTTGGCGATCCCGTATTTTTTGCATTTTTCCCATAACGCCTTGCGCGAAATCCCGAGGATTTTGGCGGCCTCTTGGCGCCCTCCTCCGACCTGCTCAAGGACAGAAAGAATGTACTGCCGCTCGAACTCGTCGCGCGCCAACGCCAGCGGATCTTTTCGGCCCTGGGACGAATCAGACGGGCCCACCCCCTCGCGACAAAACGCACATTCCGCCTGCGGAGAACCGCCCAAGTATGGACAGGGCTGAAAGCCGCACAGATCCCAGGGCTGTACCTCATCGTGGGGGCGCCCCAGCAACACCGCCCGATCAATCACCGATTCCAACTCCCGCACATTCCCCGGGAAGGAATAGCGTGCGAGGAGCGATTCGGCGCTCGACGAAAATCGTTTGAAGAGCTTACGGGCTCGATCCGCCTTCTCTTGTAACAATCGTCCGGCGATCGGCAGAATGTCCTCTTTTCGTTCACGCAACGGCGGAAGGGCAATTGCACGAATGGCCAGCCACTCGTGCAATTCGGAAAGCAGGACCCCTTCCTGCACGGCCAGCGCTGGATCGTGCTCGGTCGAACAGATCAGCCGGACATCGGCTTTGAGCGACTCGCTCTGTCCCTTCCGTCCCCCCTTCCCTCCGCTCAAGGTTCGCAGCAACCGGGCCTGCACTTGCAAAGGAACCCGCATCACTTCGTCGAGAAATAACGTGCCCTTGTGCGCCAATTCGATCCGGCTTCGACGTTGCCGGCTTCCCGTGCGATGCTCGTCCGGCTCACGTTCTCTTCCGAAGATTTCCGCCTCGATCTCCGCCCCCGGCAAAAGCGCGCAACTCACCTTGATGAGCGCTTGGTCTCTTCGTGGGCTGCTTCGATGAATGGCATGCGCCAGCAGTTCCTTGCCCGTTCCTGCCTCTCCGACGAGCAGCACAGGCACGTCGCTCGACGCGACGGCCCTCACCGTATCAATCACCTTTTTCATGGCCGGATTTGCACTCACTACGCCATGAAAACTGAACGACTCGTCGATTGGCTCGCGGCGCTCCGAGGGTTCGGCACGAAGTGCCAACACCTTGGTCACACGCTCGACAATCAGCAATAGCTCTTCCATAGAAAACGGCTTGGTAATATAGTCGTACGCGCCAAGCTTCATGGCCTCGATGGCCGTCTCCGCCGAGCCGTGGGCCGTAATCACAATCACTTCCGTCTTGGGTGACCGCTGCTTGCACGCTTGCAGCAAAGCGAGTCCGTCTCCACCCGGCAGCCGCAAGTCGGTGATCATGATATCGAAGGTGCCCCGGGTGAGACAGTCTCGCCCTTCGGCCCCATTAGCCGCCGACGCGACCTGATAACCGAGTTCCTTAAGGGCATCGACCATCGACAAGCGCATCAGTGGTTCGTCGTCGATGATCAAAATGGAAGGCACTTTCACGCTCATCGTACGACCGCCGTCCCCTCACGCACCAAGGGCAAGCGGACCGTAAAGGTCGATCCCCTCCCCACTTCGCTGTCAACCATGATGCGCCCACCGTGCCGCTCCACAATGCCCATGCTGACGGAGAGCCCCAGACCGGTCCCCTCTCCGACTCCCTTGGTCGTAAAAAATGGATCGAAGATTCGTGAGAGATGCTGAGCGGCGATCCCGCAACCGGTATCCTGCACTTCGATCATACAGACATCGTTCGACAGTCTCGTACGAATCGTCACCGTACCACGTTCTTTGATCGCTTGAATCGCGTTGAGTACGAGATTCATCAGGACTTGCTCGATCATATGACGATCCAGCATCAGCGCCGGGAGGTTGTCGGCCAATTGCGTCTCCAGGCGAATCTGGTTGGCGACGAATGCATGGTTGGTCAAGGCCAGTACTCGTTCGACCACGGCGTTGATATCGGTCGCGGCCAATTCGGGCTCGTGCTGTTGGGAAAAGTCCAGCAATTGACGCACGATTTTTTGCACCCGCCTCAGGCCATCTTCCATCGAGGCCACGTATTCTTCATACCGGACCGGCGACAATGTGCCTTTGCGTAAGTTGTAGAGACAATTCAAGATCCCTCCTAGGGGATTGTTGATCTCGTGGGCAACCCCGGCCGCCAACTTCCCAACCGATGCCAACTTCTCGGCATGTTGGATTTGCTGCTCCAATTTCTTCGTATCGGTGATATCACGCGCAATGCCCAGCACGCCGGCGATCCGCCCATCAGCGTTCTGCAACGGCGAGACGCTGACCATCACGGCCCGAAGGTCTCCGCTTCGGCTCAAGACCTCGACTTCGTAGACCTGCTTGGCGCCGATGTCCAACGTGCTTTTCAGCCGGCGGCCTCGGTGGCGTCTGGATAGAAGCGTGAGATAGGGCCGCCCGATCAGATCCTCCTTGCGATACCCCCAAATAGCGACTTTGCTATTGACGTAGGTGAATTGTTGCTCCGTATCCAAGGTGTAAATGACGTCATTGGCATTTTCCAGAAGATTTTCCAAATACGTTTTGGTCTCTTCGATCTCTCTGGTCCGCGCTCGAACTTTTTCTTCGAGGCTGACGCTGTACTCTTGCAGTTGCCGTTCGAGTCGCCTGCGCTCCGTCACATCACGCAATTGCACCATCACGGAAATCGTCGCCGCATCGTCGATTCGAATGACATCCATCTCAACCGACACGACATGCCCGTCTTGGTGAAGTACCTCGATCTCTTGGGTAGGAGCCTGCCGTTCTCCCCGAACAATCGAGTCAAAAAGTGTTTGGACCATTGCATGATGGCCGGACGGCACCAATTCCAGAAATGGGCGTCCCACCAACCTTCCCTCTGCATGCCCCAGCACCTGCTCTTCCCGTTTATTGACCGACGAAATCGTGCCATCCGGCGCCACCATAAAAATCGAATCCGCAGCCATTTCAAAGAGCGTTCGGTAGCGCTTTTGCGATGATGACAGTTGCTTGGTCCGATCCTGAACCTCTTGCTCCAGCTGCGTCGTGTACCGCTGCACTTTCTGCTCAAGCTGTTTTCGCTGCGTGACGTCGCGCACGAATGCACGGGAATAGACCAGCCCTCCCCCTTCCGGATCGAAATAGCCCGTGGCGTGGATCTCGACGTCGATGGGTTTTCCCTCCTTGGTCACGAACACGGTTTCGATCACCCCTTGCCCCTCAGCCATCATGCGTTCGAAGTAGCTCAATATCTCCGGTTCGCGCCCTTTGGGCACAATGTCCCAGAGATGCATGGCCAGCATCTCGTCGAGACTATAGCCGAGTTTGTCCAGTTCGGTCCGATTCACGTGGACGAACCGCCCCGCGCGATCCGTTTGGTGGATCATCTCCGGCGAGTTCTCGATCAGGTCGCGGTACTTTTCTTCGAGTTGGTGGATTTCCGTCATCCGCTGCTTGAGCTCGCCAAAAGACGTTTGCAGGTTCTTGGCCATGCGGTTGAAGGCATGGGCCAATTCTTCCACCTCATCTCCCGTTCGAAGGTCCAATTGGTGTTCGAGGCTGCCGCTGCCGATTCGCTGGACGCCTTCGTGCAACAGCCGGATCGGCTTCATCACACGCCGCGCGGCCAGAACCCCAGTCACCCAAAGAACAGCAAACACGACGAGGCCATACACCGCCACCTTTGCCATCAAGTGGTTGAGCGAGGCATAGGTCTCCTGCGGATCTTGGCGGACGACGGTTACCCACCGCTTTCCGCCCAAACTGTCGGCAACAAGTGAGTCGCTCAACCGGATCGGTGCGAACCCGATGATGGAATTTCTCCCCCCATGCGAATCGTCTTCTACGACAGCCCATCCCGCCTGAACTGCCGTGATCCGTTCGACCAACGCCGGGGTCACGGCATGCGCCTCCAGCGCGAGCACCGGACAGAGGACTGGCGTGCCTTCTGAATTCATCAACATGGCGTGTCCCGTCGACCCGACGCTGACGTCCGCGATCACGTGAAACAGCGAGTCGCGGCGAAGTAGGATCGTCACGGCGCCGATCACCTGTTTCTGCTCATCGTCCATGATCGACACCGATGCGTTCACAAGATGCGTCCCGAAGGCCGGATCGAAATACATGTCGCTCAGGTACAGCCCGTCTTTGCCCGAATGCGAAACAGCCCGCCACCACGGCGTTCGGCCATAGTAGTACTCCACGTGCGGGATCGAGCTGACCACCAAGGCCCCTTTCCCATCTGTCACAAAAATCCCGACGTAATCGGCCTTTCTGATGTCGTGCCAGCGGATCAAGTAATTGGTGACAATTCGATTGATGAAGAGCGGGAACTCGCTGCGCTTTTCTCGTTGCCGCCAGCGCTGCTGCCAGTCTTTGATCATCGCTTGAATCTCATCAGCCGACTTGCCCTCGTAGCCTCGATTGGCCTCCGTGACGGCCGTCCGGAGAAACGGGGTGGTTGCCAACTGCTGCGCTTCGTTCAAGCTGCGGGCGAGCTGCATCTCGATACGGCGCGCGGTTTCCACGGCGGTTTCTTTGAAATTCGCGCCGATGGTTTCCCGGAGAGCTTTGCGTTCTTCGACGTACGTGAGAAAGAGAGACAGGCCCAGCGGGAGGAGCCCCACCATAACGATCGCCGCGATGATCTTTCGCTGAAGGCCGCGCGCGCCGCTCCAGACGGCCGGACCACGATGAGGCATGTGAGGCGACGGGCTCATGTTGTGTGCCCTGTCGAGGCCATCAAGGCGACGGTGACGCCTACCCGCGCTTGAGCAAGCGCCCTTCCCCTCCTGGCCAGATCAGCAGCAACGGGCTTGCGACAAACACCGACGAATAGGTACCGAAGATCACTCCCCACAGCAAGGCGAGGGAAAAATCGTGCAGGACCTCGCCACCGGCCAAGGTCAGAGGGATCAAGACCAGCACGACGGTCAAACTCGTCACGATCGTACGGCTCAAGACCTGATTGATGCCATTATTGATGACGGTTTCGATGCTGTCTCGCCGCCGGGTGCGAAGATTTTCGCGAATACGGTCGAACACGACGACCGTATCGGTCAAGGAGTACCCGGCCAGCGTCAGCAAGGCCGTCACCACCAACAGGGTGATTTCTTTATCCAGGATATAAAACGCTCCAAGGACCGCCAAGACATCGTGGAAGGTGGCCAGGGCTGCCGCGACGCCAAATCGAAATTCGAAACGGGCGGCAATATATAAAATGATGCCGACGAACGACACCACGATCGCGACCGAGGCATCTTCCTGAAGTTTCTTGCCGATCGTTGGCCCGATTTCCGTCGAGGCATCGACGACGAAGGTGTTGGCCGGAAATTCTTTGGCGAAAACCGCGACGACCCGGTCCGCAACCTTTTCTTCGATCGTTGTGGTGGTTTTGACGCGGACCAGCAATTTCTTTTCGTCGATGAACTCTTGAAGGTCGACGTTGGCCAGCCCGTTGGCTTCCAGCGCATGCCGGGCTTCGTCGATCCGAATGTTTTGCGAAAACTTCAACTGGACGGCCGTTCCTCCGGCAAAGTCAATGCCGAGGTTTGCCGTGCCCCGCCACACCTGCACCATTGCTACGATGCCCAGCAGCACCATCACCCCGGAAAATGCGAACGCAATGTGCCGTTTGCCCATGAAATCAATGTTGGTTTTCCCGAGAATCTCCAGCATGTCTACCCCTCGACTACGCCGAAATCTATCGGCTAAATGCTCAATTGCTCCACTCTCTGGCGCTGATTGATCGTATCAAACACCACCTTGGTGCCCACCAACGCGGTAAACAGGTTGATTGCGATGCCGAGGCACAGCGTCACGGCGAAGCCCTTGATCGGCCCGGTGCCGAATAAGAACAAGGCAAATCCCGTGATCAGCGTCGTCACGTGTGAATCGATGATCGTCAGAAGGGCCTTATCGTACCCGGCGTCCACTGCAAGTCTGACCGGCTTCCCCTGGCGGAGTTCTTCACGAATGCGCTCGAAAATCAGCACATTGGAGTCGACTCCCATGCCGATCGTCAGAATGATCCCCGCGATGCCCGGTAGTGTTAACGTGGCGTTCAGGCCGGCAAGCGCGCCGAGCAGGCAGATCAGATTCAACGCCAATGCGGCATCGGCAATGACACCGGACAAGCGGTAATACACCATCATGAAGAGAACGACCAGTGCGCCGGCGAAAAGGGTCGCACGGATGCCTTTCTCGATCGAATCGCGGCCAAGCGATGGCCCGACCGTCAAGTCCTGAATGATTTTCAACGGCGCGGGTAAGGCACCGGCCCTCAAGACAATCGCCAGGTCGTTGGCTTCTTGGGTCGTGAAGGTCCCGGATATCTGCGCCCGCCCGCCGGCGATTCGTTCTTGAATCACCGGTGCCGAGTAAACGGTATTATCCAGCACGATCGCCATACGCTTCTTGACGTTTTCCGACGTAATACGCTCGAATTCCCGCGCCCCCTTGGCGTCAAACGTGATCGATACGTAAGGCTCGTTGAACTGCCCGATGGCGACGCGCGCATCGCTGAGCACATCCCCTGCCAACATGACGCGCTTCTTGACGAGAAACGGCATACGAAATTCGTGCCCGGTCTCTTTTTCGATGATTTTTTCAAACAGAATTTCGTCGCCTTCGGGAATCTTGCTCTGAAACGGCTTGAGCGCTTCTTCTTCTTTGCCTTTCGGAATCCGCTGCGGCAGCTCCATCATAAGACTGCTGGCTTCATCCAGCATCTTGAATTCCAGAAGAGCCGTCTCCTTGATCAAATCTTTCGCCCGCTTCGGCTCTCGAATGCCCGGCAACTGGACGACGATCTGTTTCAGACCCTGCCGCTGAATTAGCGGTTCTGCAACGCCGAATTGGTCGATCCTGTTTCGGATCGTTTCTAAGGCTTGATTGATCGCCGAGTCCTTGATGCGCTTGACCTCCCCGTCACGGAGTTCATAAATCAAGCCATTCGACACACTCCCTGGCTGCACTTCATAAAATGACGGGAACTCTTCCAGTACCTTTTGAATCTGTTCTTTCTGCTCCGTCTGGCGAAGTGCCAGCGTCACCTGCGCTTGGCCGGTCCGCTTTACCGAATCGATCGCAAGTTTTTTCTCGGTGAGAAGATCTTGCATGGCCGCGACAGAGCGATCCACCGCGATTTCCACCGCTCGGTCTTCTTCGACCTCAAGGACAAGATGAATGCCCCCCTGGAGGTCAAGTCCGAGCGTGATCCCCTTACTGGGCAAGAATTTTTTGGCCCAATCGGGAAGCCCTTGATAGAGCCCCGGATAGGACGGCACAAAAAAAACGATGGAAAGAACCACGACGATCCCAAGTAGGAAAAACCGCCCCCCGACTTTCTTCATCTCCGTTTCACTCCTAGCGCTGCATCCAACGGCCTAGTCGCCTTTCCACTACGACCTTCAATCTTCTTCGTCCGCCCTCAATCTGGCAATTGATTCGCGTTGAATTTTGATCTTTGTATTGTCGGCAATCTGAAGTGTCACGGTTTCCTTGCCCAAATTTGCAACCGTTCCCCACAGTCCCCCACTTGTCACGACCTTATCGCCCTTCTTCAACGCGTCCAACATCTCTTTTTGTTTTTTCTGACGCTTCTGCTGCGGCATGATCAACAGAAAATAGAAGATGACGAAGATCAAAATAAAGGGCACAAGGGACAGGATCAGCCCTCCTGTTCCTGGACCACCCGCGTTTCCCGCCTGAGCCCACGCCTCTGAACTCATGCCCCCTCCTAGAGATCCCCGGCCGCCACGGATACGCGCGATTGAGCATCGGCCCTGTGCCGTTCTTCTTCGAGAACCGACACCGTTCCGACACGACTGGCATGAAACTGCTGGCGAAAACTCGCGAAACTGTCATTGGCAATCGAGGCTCGGATTGTCCGCATTAATTCAGCAAAGTAATACAGATTATGAAACGTATTGAGCCTGACGCCCAACATTTCCTTAACGTTGAACAGATGATGTAAGTAGGCTCGTGAATGCGTCGTGCAAACCCGGCACCCGCAGGCTGGATCGATCGGATTTTCATCTGTGGCATACCGCGCTTGTTTGATAAGGACTCGTCCGGTTGACGTAAAGAGCCACCCGGTCCGTCCGTGCCGAGTGGGCACGACGCAATCGAACAGATCGATGCCCCGCGCCACCCCCTCGACCAAATCCTCGGGCAAGCCGACGCCCATGAGATACCGAGGCTTGGCGGGAGGCAATTCGGGCACGGTTACGTCCAACATCCCATACATGACCGACTTTCCCTCACCCACCGACAAGCCGCCGACCGCATACCCGTCAAACCCCATCGAAACGAGTTCCCGCGCCGACAAGACACGCAAGTCCGGCTGATCGCCTCCTTGCACGATCCCGAACATCCATTGCCCGGGGCGGCATCGGGCGTCTTGGCAGCGCCGTGCCCACGCCGTCGTGCGGTCGACCGCCTGTCGAATCCTCGCACGATCCGCCGGCAACTCGAGACATTCGTCGAAGGCCATGGCGATATCGGCGCCGAGCGCTTCCTGAATGCCAATTGCCGTCTCAGGCGTAATATGATGCGTCGTGCCGTCCAGATGCGACTGAAACGTAACGCCATCGTCAGTCACCCGTCGGAGTTTTGCGAGGCTGAACACCTGAAATCCCCCGCTGTCCGTCAGAATCGCACCGGGCCAACCGGTAAATGCGTGCAGCCCGCCCAACGACTTGACGACTTTGTGGCCGGGGCGCAGCGAGAGATGATACGCGTTGTTGAGAATCAGGCGATACCCAAGGTCCGTGAGGTCCCTCGCCTCTATGCCTTTCACCGCCCCAAGAGACCCTACCGGCATAAACGCTGGCGTTTCGACCTCGCCATGCGGGGTGGTTAACGTGCCGGCCCTTGCCGTCTTCGCGGTTCGATGTACGGTAAAGGCTGTCACGCTCGCTCTCTCACATCCGTTCCGGTGCCGAAATACCAAGAATCGCCAAGCCGTTCTGAAGTACCTGTTGGACACTGCGCATCAATGCCAATCGAGCCGCGGTTACGTTCGGTGTTAATACCTCTTTCTGGCTTGATGAGCAGACAGCGCGATCCTTAATAAATGCTCCTGCCTCGGCCAGATCTGCCTCCAGCGCGGGCATGATGCGATGTTTGTAGTAGAAGGTGTGCAGGAGTGCCGCCAGTTCCTGGAGATAGAATGTGACTCGATGGGGTTCCAATGCGGCGGCGCTCGCACCCACTATATTGGGGTAACTTGCGAGCTTTCGAATCAGCGCTAATTCGTCCGGATCAGACAGCACAGCAAGATCCGTCTCCACAGCACGAGGAATCGCCACACCCCGTTCAGCGGCGACGCGGAAAAGGCTGCAGATCCGCGCATGAGCGTATTGCACATAATACACCGGATTTTCGGCAGACCGCTGTTTGGCTAAATCAAGATCGAAGTCCAGATGACTATCCGAGCGTCGCATAAGAAAAAAGAACTTGGCCGCGTCGGGGCCGACCTCATCCATCACCTCTCGCATCGTCACGAACTCGCCGCTCCGCTTGGACATTTCCACTTTCCGACCACCGCGGAGCAGATGGACCATCTGCACCAGCACGACGCGCAGTCGTTCTTTAGGATGGCCGTATGCCTGCAGCACGGCCTCCATGCGCGGGATATACCCATGATGGTCGGCTCCCCAAACATCGATCAACAGATCGTAGCCACGGCGCAGCTTGTCACGGTGATAGGCGATGTCCGATGCCAGGTAGGTATAGTCCCCTTCGCGCTTGCGCACCACTCGATCTTTTTCATCTCCGAAGGCAGAAGAACGGAACCAGAGAGCTCCCTCGTCCTCGTATAAGAGATTGCGTTGGCGCAACTCGTCAAGAGCTTGCTCGACCGCTCCCGCGCTAAGTAACGCGGCTTCGCTGAACCAACTTTGGAACGTGATCTTGAATCCCAGAAGGTCGTCGCGAATCTGCTTTAGAAGCCCCTGGTACGCTGCGTCGCGACAAATTCGCTCACTCTCCTCATTTGATTTAGAGAAAAGCGAGTCGCCATATTGCACGTGAAGTTGTTCGGCAATGTGACGAATATACGCGCCATGATACCCGTCTTCGGGAAAATCCACGCTGCGCCCGTTTAATTCCTGATACCGCGCAAACACCGATGTTCCAAGCAGTTTCATCTGCCGGCCGGCATCATTGATATAGTATTCCTGTTCAACCGCGTAGCCCGTAGCTGAGAGCAACGCCGCCAAGACCTGGCCAACGGCTGCACCACGGCCATGCCCGACATGCAACGGCCCGGTCGGATTGGCGCTGACATATTCCAACAATACGCGCCGCCCCTGCCCGAGATCGGAACGCCCATATGTGGCTCCCTGTGCATCCACTTCGCGAAGGACGCTCCACCAGAGGTCTCGCTTGACGGTCATGTTGAGAAAGCCAGGTCTGGCAATCTCCACACGGTCGAAGATCGCATCGCGCTCCGGCAAATTTTCAACGATGATTTGAGCGACGTCCTGAGGAGAGCGCTGCTCGGTTTGCGCCAGACTCATCGCCACTGTGGAGGCCAAATCGCCCCATTCGGGACGTTTGGGTGGATCGAGCGACAAGATTGGAAAGGACTCAATTCTTAACTGCCCCTTCCGTTTGGCCTCTTCAAGCGCTCCGTGAAGAGCGCCCAACACCCGTTCTTCGACAACGCCTCTCGACATGTCGCGCTCTCAATCTATCGAAATTCTTAAGGAAAACGGCGTTGCACTGTAACACAACCCCCTGGACCTGACAAGGCAAGCGCTGCGGATCCCTGGCCTTCGCAGCCAGAAATCCTGCACGAATTGAGGCCCAGACATTCCTGGATTGCTTCAGTCAAATTGGTCCACGAAACACTGAGACAAAGCTTTGCCTCACATGCCCGTACCTGCTCCCATCCGACACACCGGCATGCGCCGCCTCGGACAATTCGGACATGGTTGCCCCTCGGACCCCATCGACACGGATCGGTTGGCCCAAAGACCACCACTGTCGGTATCCCCATCAATGCGGCAAGGTGAGCAATACCTGAATCGTGACTGACCAGCACTGAGACGCCTGCCAACCATTCAGCAAGTCGATAGAGATCAGGATTGGAATGTTTGCCACAAGAACTTGGTGCAACCGCCTCGATTTCTCGAATTTGACGCCCGTCAGCCGACCCTTCCAGTAAGACAGGCTCAAGTTCTTTCTCACGCATCCACTCGATCAGTTTTTTCCAGGTCGTTGCTGGCATGCATTTGTGAGGGCTCCCGCTCCCCGGATGGAGCACGGCAATGGCTCGCTTCCCTGTTTCTCCTTGAGTAACCTTGGAAGAAAACGCGAGTACCATTCCTTCCGGCTGCCTCGGCAAACGGCGCTCGCCCGACGTGGGGATAAGGTCGACGATCGTTTCCAAGAATCTATCTGCCTGATGTGTTGCATAGAGTGTAGGAGAGAAGGGACTCTTGAGTCTGATCCGTGGAACAGAAAATTGCTCAAGTCCTTTTCTCACGCCCCCGTCTTCGTCATCGTTCATCCAGGCGACGAGAAGATCGCATCTCTCAATCCATGTCCAGAATCGGCTTTTCTTGGCAAGCTGGCCGATCTGGAGAGCAGCCAGCGTCTGTGCCTCTATTGGAAACCAGGCGTCAATTTCGCCACATGCAAACAGGAAGTGCGAAACAGCGCTTCCGGCTAATAGCCCGACCTTATGCTCGGAGAATGAGGCGCGGAGGATCCTGATGGCTGAGACCGAGAGCAATACGTCGCCCAACCCTCCGGGATGGATAATGATGATTGCCCGAGCATCGTCGTCAAGGAGATGGTCAGGGTTGCCGCGCATGACCAGCCAATGTTTTTCTGGCAAATTCCAAATCAGCAGGAGTATTGACGTTCATAAAACTGAGCAACTGAGGATCAACCTTCCTGACGGACTCCTCCTCAAGAACTCGAATTGTTAAGCCTGGCAAATCGAGAAGCGCCTGCAATTTTAAGCAGTGCCGAGCGATCATCTGTTCCAAATAAGGCACACAGGCCTTTGAATACAGGGCATGCATAGGCTGAACCCCGCTGGAAAGTTTCGCCATGACGACGTCGGCATTTTCTGCTTCTTCTGCCATCCGTCGCACCAGCGCCTCGTTTAGGAAAGGCATATCACACGCTACGGCAAAGACACATGACTGATGCGACGCTTCCAACCCGCTGAGCAACCCTCCTAACGTTGCGCACCCTGGAATTCGGTCGGGGATAATTCGATGAGCGGTCTCCTTGAGCTCCTCCACAGGCTCGGCAACAGATATTAATACTTCTTCAAATATCTGTTCTAAGACTGAGAGGGCGCGGAAAATGAGCGGTTGCCCCCCAACGTCGAGGAACCGCTTATCGCGTCCCATTCTCGTGCTTCTCCCGCCGGCTAGAAGCAACCCGCTCACTCCCGGTATAGAATTTAACGCCACCTCTTTCCCCTGCTCTTCAAACCGCGACGGCTCATAAATAAAAAGGGGGTGGAGCACGCTCCACCCCCTCAATTATCCTTATGCCGAATGCTTCAGACTTTTCCCATCTTCTTATTCTTCCGTCTGGTCAGCACCCAGCCTTCAAGAATCACTACCCCCACGGCGATCAAAGCCGGATAGATATACGTTTCTCGAGGAATCGGCGGCTCTAGGATGGAGTAATAGAAGGCAGACACTGCCATCTTCCGTCCCACATCACCGTTATGCCCATCCCACGCGAAAAAGACCGTCGGGATATACTTACCCATATCGAATTGAGTGTCTTCGTCGTAATCGCCTTTGAGCGGGCGCTTAATCATAAGCGTCCACCGCCCATTGGCCCATTCGGCTTTCATGACCTTCACTTTTTCAGTGAAGTCACGCTCTTCAAAGTCCTGATCCCATCCCGTACCTGCAAAGGCATGAACAGAGCCATCAGCTTCCCATTTGACAATGTCCACGGGATATTTTTGATCGCCCCAGAGATAACGTGGCTTCTCCGGTGGAGGAAGTTCCTGCCACTTCACAGGAAATTGAACTGCCAGTGCGTCGTTAAAAACTTTGTATTTGTTTTGATTAGCTGCAATAGACCCTTCTTCCCCGGTTTTTGGGTCCTGCTCCTTGATGCCATATGTATCAAGGTTGACTTCCGTTGGCTCCCAGGGAGCTTTCTCTTCTGCGACGCTCTTGGTGCGATCATCCCATTGGAAGAGGTAGACAATTTCCTTATCGTTATAGAGAGATTTGACCCAAATGTCGTCGAGCCGATTCACAAAGTTACGGGGCTTATGCGTGATCTGTCCACCCATAGCCACATATTTTCGCTCTCGCTTCGTCCACATTTCATTCTCTGGATCGTCGGAAATTTCTCCCTCGACAGGCCCAGAGCGGATCACGAAATTGATCTTTGGCTTATCGGTAAGAGGATCAATGTCCAACGGCTTGCCATCAATTGTTCGCTCGCAGAGAGAATTGACGAAATTCGCGATATGCCACCGTTCTTCAACCGACGTACTATCCGCAAACGACGGCATTGGCGTCCCATTGACCCCCGTCGAGAAGGTTCGGAAAATGTTCCGAACATTATAAGGATCTCTGCGGCTCCCCCTGAAGTTCCAGCATTTATGCCAATTGGCTGGTTGAATCGAAAAACCCCAGTCGTCCTTCAAATTGAAAGCATTGCCGTCGCCACGCCCGTCAACGCCATGGCATTCAATACACTTTTTGTCGACGATCAACTGCTTTCCCTTCTCAATGCTTTCCGGGCTGGGATCAACTGGCTTGATACTGGCAAGTTGCAGAACCGTTTTGGTTTCCGTAGCCTTATCATCAAACTTTCGATCCTTGACCAACTGCGTTGTTACAAACGAAAGCACTTGGAGACGTTGCTCTTCCGTAAGGATACCATCCCAAGATGGCATTGCCGAACCTGGGAGGCCGTGGGTCACGGTCTCGAACAGATCGTTTTGCCCTGGGATCGGCTTTGTCGCATCAAACAAGGGCAGCTCTCCGCTCGCGGTGTGACGGATCTTGAATGTTCCCTGATTAAAGTTCCTCGGTCTAGGCCAGAGCCGATCAGCCCCTGGGCCATCACCAGCTCCATCGACACCGTGGCACCAGACACATTTCGTGAAGTATACTCGCTTCCCCGCCTCAATCATTTCAGCAGAAGGGAGGGGAGAAAGCTCTTCCTTCTTAAAGCCTTCCGCCACTCCACCCTCTTGAGCGAAGATCGAAACGCCCGCGCTTCCGGAGACCAAGAAGACCCCCAAGGCCGCGAGACCTATTACCGATGCTCTTGACTTAGACCAAGAATGCCTCATGGTGGTGTACCCCTTCACCGAATAGCTAAATTTAGTCCCAAGTCCTTGGATAGTAACCTGTATGCCAATACTCGAACAAAATGACCTTCCAAATTTCATCCGTGGTTAAATGTTGTTCCCAGGGCGGCATAACGGAAGCCCACGGGAACCCTTCGCGAGGCAACCCAATTCCACCTTTAGCCACACGCCAGAAAATGAAAGTTTCCTGAAGCTGTGCGATCGTTCCCGGATCAGTAAAATTCGCTGGAATGGGATTGAAGGCAAAGGCATGCAAGCCACGCCCGTTTAAATTATCTCCGTGGCAGAAGTGGCAGTTTTGGAAAAATATCTCACCGCCCTCCCGAACATACTTCAGATACCCCTCAGCTTTTGAATCCCAGGGGTTGGCATTGGTCTTCATCAATCGCCCCATGGCCTGTTCGACAATCAAGCTATTGCTGTATTCCTGATCATATTTCCCCTCAGGATTCACACGGTATGGATTCTGAGAAGTTTGCAGAACATAGGTTTTGCCATGCACCTTTGTGCTGGCAGGAGGAGCAGGGTGTACAGTCCTCAACTCGATCGGTTCGTCCAAATTTGGCAGGAAGGAATTATATGCAAAGCCGCCGATCAGAATCGGCAAAAGTACAAGGTAGAACGACCTCAAGCCCTTATGGAAAGGCGTTATCCCATCCAACACATTCATGATGGGAGATTTAAATTTCCTCCAGTCCTCTTCATTGCTTGACATCCACATGAAGATGGCCACTAGGGACACCGTCCCGTACATGGCACGAACGCTGAACGGGATTGGCGGGTAGACTCGGAATTTCAAATAGAGCAGCACGAAGGCCCACATGAGTATGCCCTGCCAAAACCTCGGCATCCCCATTCCGGCTGCGTTCAAGAGATAACTCAGCGCGGTGAATCCCGCCACATAGCAGGCCAGCTCAAAGAGCATCTGCATAGGCATGTAGCCTTCAACCAACCTGACCGTCTCCGGCGGTAGCACGCCGAAGATGATCAAAACAAGGAGCGTGAGAGCGGACACGCCCAGAATCGCACCAACCCATAAAATCGCTTTCATCGTAGAACTCCCCTTCAACGACGAATAAAGTTCAAGAAATTTTCGGTGGTTCCTTACCCTCTTGTACCTGAGAAAGGTAATCTACAATTTTCTTCAAGGCCCCAGCACTTAACTTTTGCCCAAACACTTTTGGCATAGTATTGTCAGGAAATCCCTTCACAACATAGGCGCTTGGAGACACAATGGATTCCATGATGTATTCAGGCCCAGACTTAGCAGTCCCCTTATATGTTGGATCCTTGATTCTCTGGGGAGCATTAGTCCCTTCGGCCAGCTTAGGCCCAATTGTCCCCGTTGCGCCAGGAATCCCCGGAATCGTATGACAGGACACGCATTGCGCCTTTGCAAAGATCTGATCGACAGGCTCAGTCCCATCAGCTAGAAGCGATCCCCCCGCTCCCTCTTTCTTTTCTTCCTGCTGCTTGGGCCGCTGATCTTCGGGGATAAACTTTTCATAGGATTTAACGATCTCTTCGTAGGAAGGCGCTTCCTTCCCCTCTCGGACATAAATCCACGTATCGACAGCTGCCAACTCGGGCAAGCTCAAAGAGATGGGCGGCTTATGAATCGCCGGCATGGGACTTTCCTTATCATTTGTCCCCTTCACACCAAATCCAGCAACGACGAAGCAGCTCGGACAAGAGTGCGATTCAGCGATATATTCCTGTCCAGCCTCCGCCGTACCAGATCCAGGGAACGCCTCTTTTTGTGCTGAGTCACGATCGCCCGGCTTACCCTTGTGGTAGCGAGGATCCTCGATTCTCTCCTTCAGACGATCAGGCAAACCAAACAAGTTAGGAGCCCGTTCGCTCAAGAAGCCCTTTTGAAACCCGTGACAAAGCGGGCATTGCCCTTTGCCAATAGCCCCCTGCACCGAACTTTGGCCGATTCCACCAAAGATGATCTTTTCTCCCTCATCAGCAAGTTGCTGCGGCGTCATCGAGCTAAAATCGAGCTTCTCTTCTTTGGGGGGGAAACCACCTTCTACCTGTGGAAGCCAGTTCCCATAGCCAGAAAGAGCCGCGGCGACCAAAAACATAAACCCGCCAATTTTGAAAAGCGCACTGATGTTCGCAAAATAGAGCGACATCATAAACGCCATTGCCGTGATCATTGCCAGAGATACAGGCAACAACCTCGACTCAGCAAAAAAGTTGATTTTGTAATTGGCTACCGCAATAAAAAGCATGATCGTCGCCAACATACCAATGAACACCTTGAACGACGCCCGCTTTTTCTTTTGTGGATCGCTGATACCAACCTGGAAATAGACCAACAGGCAGGCAAGGAACACTAGGATTGGCCACCCTAGATCAAATGCCGTCGACAATAACTCCGCCACGTTAGACCCTCCCGGTTTGTGCTGCGCCTGGCGCAGCACAAACCATCATTCCAGCATCAGGATAGGTTTAAAATTAATGTCCAACTGCGGGCTGCGGGGCCTGTCCAGGGACTGGCGCCTTCGCCTCGACAGGAGCCTTCTTATAGCCGAGCGTACCGATCCAAAAGACAAACATAATACTGATCCAAAAGAACAGCACATTGAATGAAATCATATTGGCTGCAAATCCCACGGTGTGCGTATATGCCCAAGGGGAGTTGTCTCGCATAATCTCATTCACATGCCAGAACAACCTCACCGATGAGCGAATATATCCCATCAAGCCCATCATCCAGGTGAAGGCAGTTGCAAGCATAATCAATGCGTACTGCGATCTAGCAGATATCTTTCCCCACTCGATTGGGCCGATTTCTTTTGCCCCTTTCAACATAGTGAGGTTGAGCGCTGTCATCAAAAAGAGGCAAGAGAGCGTTGTCGCAACCTGCGGAACCGACAACCCCACACGAACGTTCGCAGGAATGAAGTACCCATAGACGGCCAACCAGATGATATTGGTGTAGGCAAAGAAAAAGAACACACCCATAAAGATGTTCCCAAACTTTGCCCAAGAAACGGCTGGCACCCGATTGCCCCTCTGATACCAAATAAAGCTTAAGACCGTCGTTGTAATAATGACGTTAATGCCGCCATTTTTCGCCGACATGACGCCATAGTTTCCAAGCACTGGATGCTGCTGCCCACCCATTGCCTTCAACTCGGCCGGAGTCATCACCATCGTGTGCGGCGTAATAAAGATCAAGAACCCACAGACGAGGATAAATACAAAATACTTGATATACCTTTGGAAACGCTCACCACCTCGCATACGCCCGAGCGCCTGCCAGAGATAATAATTTGTACTGAGGAATAGGATTCCGATCATTGTGGCCTGGATAATAAACAGCCACGCCAACAAGCCGCCCATCAAGGTGATTCCCATCTGCTGCCGATACGCGTAGACCTCGCGCATCAACCAATATCCAGCAAAGGGTAGCGGGATCAGGAAGGCAACACCTAGCGACATCGCAATATAGCCCATCCAGTCATAATGAGCCCGCTCTTCATCTGTCTTGGCCGACAAAAAGCGATACGCGGCATATGCAGCCACGACACCACCACCAAAGGCCATATTGCCCAAAATGCGATGCACATTAAGAGGATTCCACAGGGCCGTATGAATCACATGCCAAATATTCCCCAAGTACCGCCCCTGTTCATCCACCCCAGCCGGAGACATCATGAAGCCAATCCACGAGTTGGCCAAAAACATCAACACGGTACCAATTACGTTCAGCACTACCGACATGCTGAGATGGATCCACTTTAGAAATCCCTCTTTCATCTTGTCCCAACCATAGTAATAGATGTAGAGGGTTCCACTCTCAGCTACAAACATGAGCGCGTAAATGTGCATGACCGGGCGAAAGATACTCGACAGATACCCGAAGAAGGCGGGATACAACGTTAAGAAAGTGAAGATCAAGATACCGCCGAGAATCGCCGTAAGAGAGTAGGCCGTCAAACTAATCTTAATGAAGTCATAGGCAAGTTGATCATATTTCTTACCCATAGCCTTATCTTTGGAGACGACCCCCATGAACTCAATGACCATACAAAAAATGGGAACCGCCAAAACGAAGCTGCCATAGTACAAGTGCTGCTGATTTGCAAACCAAAGCAGGACCCGACTTTCAAAATTGTACCGAGGGTAATCCTTGGGATTGTCAGTCGTCTTGGGAGCGGGCAAGCCAGACACAATACCCTCCGTCTTGTAATAGACATCCCTCCCCTTTTCGACCTTTGCGTCCTTATCGCCCCCCTCCTTCTTTTTTTCTGCGTCCGCCGGGGGCGCCCCAGCCGCCGGCGCTTCTCCACCACTCGCCATCGCTGGAACCGATACAGCAATCGGCAAGAGAAGGAGGCCAATCATTGCGCTCAACGCCATGATCGCCAGCGTCTTCTTTCTTGTTACGCTACCCATGGGTTACCTCCTTAAAACTTTCAGCGCCACAAAGTACCAAGAACCCGCCATACCCATTCCCAGCGGCACCGCAGCCCCTATCGCTGCGCACCGCGACAATGCCCGCCACGCCTTACTTTCGGAACAGGTACCAATAATCAAGGCCCTGCATATCCATCAGAAAGTGATCCACTAAGGTAAAATAGCTCACCGCGATAACAACAGACACAATGACGGCAATAACAGGATTATTCAGCGCGCTCATCTCTCTACTCCTCTTCCGGCTACAACGTATCTGTCCAAATCAGAGCCTACCAATTACATCCGTTCGAATCCGATTCAGCATGGACATTGAATGCCAGAAAACCAATAGAAAAACCATAGACTCACAGCACACGTGATATAGAAAATCATCTTCCCTGCTTTGATCTTTGTTGGACTATCAGGCTGTGCTGGAGCGCTTGCCACTACTTCTCCCATAATATGCTTCCCCTTTGAGTTAGCCCTTTAATAAACCAAGGGCGTTGATCTAATTGCTTCTTGACACACCACGAGGGCTATGCTATTCCAATCCCTCGTTATTTTTACTGAAGAGGGCATTCTTGATGAGCAAAAACTCAAAAGTGTTCGACATTATAGTTTTGGCGGGTATGGTTGTCAACATAATTTTGGCCGTGTTTCTAATTCTGTACTACTTTGATTTTCTATGATTTTTTGACTGATCCGGTCTCGCCCCTCCCCCTTCTTTCGTCCACAGATTTGGCGCATCGAAACCCTATCGTTTCATCGCGAAAGTCCGGGACCATTTTACTTCTACTGGTGATTCGCACATCCGTGCCGTGATTGGTATACCCTCCACCTCGAAGCACTCGAAATACGCCGAACTCTGGTCCTGTCGGATTTTGATCGGCTGCATCGCGATAGGCGTTTTCTTCATACCAATCCGCAACCCACTCCATTACGTTTCCTGTCCCATCGGCAACGCCAAAGGGACTTATATCCCGCGTAAATGTTCCGACGGGCGCCGTTACCTCGTGCCCATCGGGCAGGCCAAGATTGGCCGCTAATCCGTTGGCCTGGTTTCCCCACGGCCATAGCCGTCCATCCGTCCCTCGCATCGCCTTCTCCCATTCGGCTTCTGTCGGAAGGCGCTTGCCAGCCCACGCGCAGTACTCTTTAGCGTCATCCCAGGATACGTATACTACCGGTTGATCGGGACCTTGCATACGGGCAAGATTTTTTGCATAGCGGGACGGTGGAGCCGCTTTTCGATGACCCGTCGAGGCCACAAAAGATTGGTATTGTTGATTGGTGATTTCATAACGATCAATGGCGTAGGCGTCGAGCGTTATCACTCGCTCGGGGCTCTCATCATATCCCCCTAATGCCGTCCCCCTTATGAAAGGCCCGGCTGGAACCAGCATCATATTGCTTTCGTCATTGCCACTGAAGGACTGGCCATTGCGTGTGCCTTCGTTCGACTTCGATGGCATCATGACCATTTCTTTTGCAGAGGGAAGAGGATCTTCAGGAGGAGGGGTTGTCCCGCGAAGAATACCCATCACGGGAAGGCTTGTCAGCACCAGAACCGCAAGGAGCATGGCAACTTTGAATCTCGTCTCCAGCATCGTTCAGCTTCTTGCATGTCCCTGATGTTCGAACAGCGGACCGATCTCATCCTTTCGTCTTGCTGATCTCCGGCTTCGGCTCATCTGCATCCTTGGCACATCGAACACCGATGGTTGTATCGGTCCGCCACATTTTCGCTTGAAAGCGCTTAGCAATCCGTGCGCTCGTCCGAGTTTCACGCCAGGATCCCCCTCGGATGATTTTATGCTGTCCCTCACTCGGGCCTTGCGGATCACGATACGGCGTCTTGCGATAATACTGCTCCTCGTAAGTATCCGCGACCCATTCCGCCACATTGCCGGTCATGTCATACACCCCGTAGGGGCTTCGCCCAGACTCAAATGAGCCCGGCGGAGACAAATATTTAAAGCCATCCTCGTCCCCGTCGATATTGGCATGTCCTGAGCCGAATTCGTCACCCCAAGGATAGCGACGCTTGCTCTCCCCACGAGCGGCCTTTTCCCATTCAGCTTCGGTAGGAAGCCGTTTCCCGGCCCACTTACAATAGGCCAAGGCATCGGCCCACGATATCCCCATTGCCGGGAGTTCGGACTTTAGAATCTTTGCTTGATCATCTTCGAAGACGGGGATAAACGGCTTGCCACGCTTGGTCATCTTCATGTACCGCTCATATTCCCCCTGCGTGACCTCTTTTAAGTCAACGTAAAACGTGCTCACATACACTTGATGTTCAGGAGCTTCATCGGGATCGCCTTCTACGCTCCCCATCGTAAATGGCCCTTCGGGAATCTGTACCATCTCCCGCCCTTCATCGCCAACGATCGTCTTGTACATGGAATAATCGCGAGGAGCCGCCACGGGAGTTGGCTTCTGCTCGACCACTAAGGATTCGGCCAAGAGGCGTTGCTGTTTGGCCTTGTAGGATTCGTAGACCAGCCCGACGATCATTAGAATGAACGATGCAAATACAAAGATAATTGAACCGACCAATACACCTTTGTTATCCATACAATGCCGAATCCTCTCGGTGCGTTAGCTGTTCTTTTCCGGCAGAGACGTGGCGGCTTCCCGTTTCCGCTCGCCCCAGGCATCCAGCAGCATGGAAAACTGTACCCCGAGGAACCCCCCCATTGCAGCACCCGCTCCTGCACCAATGGTGATTCTCTCCATCCCCGCCAATCCCCACGCGAGCAAGCCTCCGAGCACGGCCCCGACCATGATGCTCACCAAGAATCTCCGCCCCCCCAAGAATCCCACGACTGTTCCCAGTGCAATACCAGCACCGACGCCCACCGACACCATGGGGCCGCCCATTAACAGGCCGATCAAAGTCCCTACAGTGCCCATCACCACTGCCCCCAACGACATATCGATCATGTGCCGAGATGTCACCGACTTTCTCCCCTTCTGAACGTCGAACGGCGTTATGGAGCGGACGCGGTCAATGGGCCGAAGTCGACTTCGACGCCTGGCCCGCCGAGCAACGAAATTCCCCATGCCTTAGCGGCCGGTTCATGGCCGTGAATCTTTTTGAAGTCCTCATAGACATTCACACGCTCCTCGACCCACTCGCCGACCGGTTGCAAACCAGATCGGACGACGATCTCCGATGCGGCAAACACCCCGCCATCCGTCACGCTGCCCTTGGCCTTCGTCGCACTCCAGACATATTTGTTGGACACAGGGATAACCATCAAATCCGTATCCAGCGACACGAAGACCGCTGCGATCGGCTCGGCCGAGGCCGGCGCAGATTTGAGCCGCCAGCGCCATGTGAGAGTCGGCGCCGCCTTGGGATTCCAATCGATATTCCGTTTGTAGATGCGTTGATCTGCCTTGCGCGCGCTTAGAAACGCTGCCTCTTCACCAGCTGCGAGCATGTAGGTGTCCCGCGCTTTGGCTTCGCTGTTCTGGGCTTTCCAATCTTTGGGAAGCCCATTGGGCCCCTTTGCCTGAAAATCTTCGAGAACCATGCGGCCGGCTATTTCAGCCTGCAGCAATCCGGACGACAAGGCCAGCGCACACATCCCCCCGATCGCAGCCATCCACGCGCCCTTCAAAACAATCCGGCCCCATGCCTTGCTCATGAAAGTTGCGCCTCACGCTGAACGGATGTCGCCAACACGCTGTCGCCCTCGCTGTCATCACGTTCTGCGACCATACTGGGAACGGGATCCTGCCCACGTTGGCTGATCCAGAACAGGCCCAGCACCATTATCCAGAACACGACCATGTTGAGCGTTACCATCTTGGCCGCGAACCCAAGCGTCGGGGTATATGCCCAAGGTGACAGGTCCGGCATCAGCTCATTGATATGCCACGACAACCGCCCCGATGACCGGATGTATCCCATCAGCCCCATGACCCAGGAGAAGGCCGCGGATAGACAGAACAGCGCCACCATGCCCCTGACCGATATTTTCCCCCACGCAATCGGTCCGTGAACCTTGGCACCGCGAAGCATTCTCCGATTGAGCAGCAAGCCCGTCACAATGACCGTCAAGGTCGTAAGGGCCTGGGGGGACGAGAGCCCGACACGGATGCTGGCCGGAAGATAAAACCCATAGACCGCCAGCCAGACAATGTTGAGCATCCCCGCGGCAAAGACTGCACCGAGGACAAAATTGCCTGTCTTGGTCCAGGAGACCACCATCGTGCGGTTGGCCCGACGGTAATAAATGTAGCTGAGCGCGGTCAGGCAGATCATGATATTGACCGCCCCGTTCTTGGCCGACATGACGCCATAATTGCCAATCACCGGATGCTGGGCTCCTCCCATTGCCTTGACTTCACTCGGGGCCATCACAAGCGTATGGGGAGTCAACCAGACCATCAGAGCGCCTATCAAGCCGATTAACACGAACTTTTGGCACACCTCATATCGCTCGCCACCGCGTACCCGGCCCATGCTCTGCCAGAGATAAAAATTGATGCCTAGAAAGAGCGCCCCAACCAAGAGCGCTTGCACAACAAATAGCCACGTGAGCAGCCCGCCCATCATGGTTACGCCCATGCTTTGCCGAAAGGTATAGACGGATTTCATGAGCCAATAGCCGGCAAACGGCATGGGGAGCAAGGCGCAGACGGTGACGAACAGAAAGACGTACCCGACCCAATCGTAGTAGGCCCGCTCTTCCTCCGTTTTGCTCGTAAGAAACCGATACGAGGCGTAGGCCATAACGACGGCACCACCGGACATGATGTCGGCAAGAAAGCGGTGCACGTTCAGCGGATTCCATAAAGCCGAGTGCAACAAGTGCCAGACATTGCCGAGGTACCGGCCTTCTGCGTCCACCCCGGCTGGAGCCATCATGAACGCGGCCCAGGCATTGGCCATTAGCAACAACACCGTCCCCAACGTGTTTGCCACGATTCCGATCGATGCATGGAGCCATTTTTTCCACGGCTCCAGCATCTGCTCCCAACTGTAGTAATAGAGCATCAGCGCGGCGGCTTCGCCCACGAACACCAATGCATAGACGGGCATCAATGCCTTGAATGTCCCCCCCATGTAGCGCATGAAGCTGGGATAGAGCCAGAGGAACATGCCGAGCATCAGACTCCCCACCACCGCCGTCAGCGACAACGCCAGTAGTGCGACGCGCAAAACATCGCGGGCAAGCCGATCATAGCGCGAAGCGACCATGCGATCGCGCGAGAAGAGGCCGATCAGTTCAATGATGACGCAAAAGATCGGCAGTGACAGGACAAACCCTCCGAAATAGGTATGCTGTTGCGTCACGAACCACACGAACGTGCGATTGTCGAATGAACCATAACGAGGATAGGTCCCCTCCGGCGAAGGCGCTGGCGGCCCGGCAGGCGTTCCCGACGTGTGGTAATAGATGTCTCGTGAGGGAGCTGCGTTTGATCCGCTGCCGCTTTCCGGCTCCGCGTACGATCCAGCATAGGCAATGCCGCCAAGCATTACACAGAGCCCGACGAGCCCTAATATCCAACGCCCCACCGATGGATCCCCTCCGCTCCTCTGGCCCGCCAAATGCCTTATGAATGTTCCCACTCAGCTTCTCCCTGCCGATTCTTTCAGAGCCATGTCACGGGACTCCAGCGTTCCCCCAGCCTGGCCAGCCCCAATCGCAATGGGAGCCTGGACAGCATCGTCTGATTTGGACAAGATGCCAAAAACAAACGGACATCGCAACAGCGTGTGCGGCACTTGTCGGTGCACGCGATCCTCAAGGGCGCGTCTCATCCCGAGATAATACCCATAGGCGGCAAGAATACCGGCAACTGCCGCAGCCGTGACGGCACCGCTGATCGGCGTGAGCGACGGCTGCTGAGCCAAGAAAAAGAACACCCCGGCAAGAACCAGGTAGTAGGTCGCCGCAAAGGCGACCCCTGGCCACCACCAAAACCGTAAGAGTTCGGCCCAACTCGAAGTATGCCACCCCACACGCCACCCACTCGGCCGCTGCTGTCCGTCGAGGAACGCCAGGAGCATGATCGTTCCGCTCACGAGACTGATTGCCGCGAACTGGATAAGGTCGCTGCGGCCCGATTCAAATTGGCTCATGCCTATTGCAAGCAACCCGGCTCCCCCTCCGGCTACGCCGCCGCGCAGCAGGAGCGCCCTCCTGTCGTCCTGGAAGAACGTCCAAAACGACCTGCCGTCGGGAAAGGTCAACACCGGCTCCCCGCGCGATTGCAGCATCCGGACATGCCCGATCTCGAACGCATCGCGGGCCACCGATGTGCAGGCGATGATCACCGCCATCATGGCAGGGCCATCGGGGTGACGAAGGAAATCGTACTGTGCAACGAGTTTCAAGAGGGCCAGGACCAAGAAAGACAACTGCACGCCGTAGACGAAACCGATCCATCCTAGGAGCCAGACGATCCGTCGAAGGCCATCTTCGCACCAGATAGCCCTCAACGAGATCCCTCGGCCAATACGATATGCCCAGAGCGCCGTGGCGGCTGAGACGCACCCGCTCACAGCCAAAAGCGTCACGGGATCGGCAAGGGGGTCAACCCGCTTGACCACCCGATAGACGACAAACGCGACCAGGCCTGGTGCCAACATGACCAGCCGCTTCCGCCTTCGAACCGACGATTCCGTCACGGCCAAGGTCAGCTTCGGCAGCACCCGCAAAGCCAGTCGATGCAACATGCTGCGTTACCCTCGTGTCGCCGCCATCCCGAAGTACTTCGCCTTGAGTTCTTCCATCAAGGCCACCGTCACCCTCGGCATGCCTCGATCCGCTGCGGTCCGCTCCAATTCTACTTTAGCCATGGCCCGAACCGCACCGGGCACACGATCGAGCCGCTGCTCGGCGTCCGGCTCCCACAAGACCTCTCCCCCTTGCCGTGCCTGCGCTATCAACTGCAGCGTGACCACACGCTCGCCTCGCTGGCGTGCAAAGGATTCGGCTTCATCCCTCACCAACGGCACAACGTAGGGTGGCAAGCGCTCCAGCTCATAGTTGGCATCATCGGTCCAGAGCAATCGATCGACAAGTTTTTTGCCCGTGGGGATATCGGTCGTGCATCCAACCGTCCATTGACAGCCACAGCACTCAAATCGCACGAGCCACGCAGCCGGCTCGCCGTCATCCGGAGACTCGTCCACCCCTTGGGTGTGCATCCACCGCCCGCACCCGCAGACCAACATGCCTCTACCCAATCTTTCCAGGATACAAGATATAGAGCATCGTGTAGGTGACGCTGCCCGTCACAAACAAAATGCAGTAAATCAGCATCGTAAAACGGCCAAGGACGCGATGCCGCCGCTCCCCGTCCGGCCAAATCCGCTGGATCGTCACCTCCACCGCCAACACGATGCCGATCAAAGCTAGGAGCCCAAGATACACGGTCAATTTGCGTGCCGAAAAACCCGACGACAGAACCCGCATCCCGAAGAGCACCATGACTACTCCGGCCACGCTCCCGAATACCTTCCCGATCTTCGTCCACGAAGTCTGGAGCGGCGCCGCACTCAACAGGCGCCGCCCTCCATCGAAGGTTTGCGCGCGGAAACCCAGGACCATCATGTAGACCGCCATGACCAGCCCGATGATCACGAGGATGATGTGGAGCGTCAAAATCGGGATGAACACGTGATCGTACAGATCCTGCGACCCGCCGAATCCCTCCTTGCCTTCGACCGCCAAGACCCCAAGTTGCCGGAACAGATAGTAGCTCGTAAAAAACGCCAGCATCGCCACCATCCCGCCCAGCATCAGCCAATGGTGCGCATCGGACTGTTTCCGCCTGGCCTGCAGCCAACCGACGAGGAACAATCCGGTGAACAGCGTGGCCATCAATTGGCTCGCATCCGCCCCAATCGTGGCGTGCGTCCCCAAGAACCCCGGTTGTTTGAGCAACTCAAGCATGGGACCCTATGCAGCCGCCTCAACCGTCATCTTACTCATCTGACGGGATGGACCGGCTTTCGTTCCTTGCACCACGGCCGTCCGCTCCAACTCGACGACGGATGAGAACCCGGCAGTCTCCATCCACTGTTTGGCCTCGCTGACCTTGTAACATCGTCCTCGCTCCGTGTTCACGAGAATGTGGACGGCAAAGGCTGTGACCCATGCAGGCCCAGTCCCCATTTCGTCAAGGAACCGGTCCTTGATGATCAACCGCCCATTAGGATGCAGGTGCGCGAAGACTTTTGCGACAAGCGCCGCGTTCGCGGAAAAATCCTGATAATGCAGAATGTCGGACATCAAGATGACATCGTACGCGCCACCGAGCGAATCTCGGTTGAAGTTGCCTGCTCGCAGAGCAATGCGCGAGTCGAGCCCGGCTTCCTTCACGTGGCGTTCGGTTACTTTGAGCGTTTGCGGGAGGTCGAAGATCACGGCAGACAGCTTGGGATAGACCGAACAAAATGCGATGGCGTTCGTCCCTGCGCCACCGCCTAAATCCAACAGCGTTTCCGTCCCGTTTAAGGCCAGCCGTTTGGCCAATTCCGGGCCGCTCTGCTGTCCGATCCGATCGAGCACGGACAGAACATTGGCGCCGAGTTCCGGATCGGTTTCAAAGATATGCCGTGCCACGGGGGGGCGGCCCGTTCGGACCGTTTCCTCCAATTTCCCCCAATTGTTCCATTCGGCGTCGTGCAGTAACAGCAAATGCCCGATATAACGAGGGGAGGTTTTCGCCAAATGCACCTTGGCTGTGCCGGTGTTCCGGTAGCACTTCCCTTCCTTTTCCAGCACTTTCATTGCGACCAGGGCATTGAGGAGTAGTTCCAATGCCCGAGCATCGGCCCCTACCTGCCGCGCCACCGAATCGCTCTCCTTCTCCGATTCGCCAATGACGGAGAACAGGTCCATTTTGACCGCGGTCAAAAGGATCTTCGCTTCCCAGTAATAGCCGACCTGAAAGATTTCGGCGAGCGACAGTTCGCGGCGCACACAATGCCTCAACGGAGCAGGGAAACCAAGGAACAGGGAGCGATCTTAACCAGTTCAAATGCGGAAAGGCAAGGTGCTGGGGCGGCCATCGTCGCACAAATAAAAAGGGCAGCGACTTGTCCGTCGCTACCCTCCCTGAGCAAGTGGCAATAGACTACTTTCTCAACTCGAAGTTTGTCTGAGCTGAACCATCATCGCTCACATATATCTCTGCTTCGGCCTTGCCTATATATGGATGCCAGGCAATCAACCTGTGCCTGCCAGGTGGAACCCCCCTGATTTCAAATGTTCCGTCATCTTGCACCATAGAGTAATACGGATTGGTCACCGGCAGAAAAAATGCCTGCATAAACTCGTGCTGATCACATTGCAGACGAAACATCGAGCCATCCCTTCTTAGGATCACTGGCTTATCCAGCCTGTCACCTTTCACCGCCAACCCAATATTGAATACCGTACTGGAAGCTCCCCCTAACACCTCAAAAGAATGTGGGTTATGCAACACGCCGCGGACCGACTTGGGATCAGATGGATCAGCATCACGATTCTCCACGCGAAAGTTTTTTCCCTTCACGACAACTCCCGTGTAGCGAGAAAAGTGGCAATATTCTGCGGCAACATCCGTTCCAGCATAAGAGTCCATGAAAGATGTGTCATAGATATCAGTGACAGCAACAATGGCTCCTTTTAGCCCTCCATCTCGCCCCACATCGATTGTCTTAAGCAACCGTTTATCGCCATCGATTAAATCCCGATTGGGATTCTGTCGGCAAAAATAGGGGTTGGGGAACTTAGAAAACAAAAATTCCTTTGCCTCTGATCTCCCGTTGTAGCTGACGCGCCCTGTCACGCCACGCCCAGTTCGTTGCGGCATATCATAAGATCGCGCTCGTGCTTCTAGGATTGGGGTGGGCTCTTCGGCACGCCTTCGTTCCTCCGCTAAGCGCTCTCGCTCGGCTTCCAATTGTTTTCTCTCCATTTCAAGTCGAGCCCGTTCAACAGCTTCTCTCCGATCCCGCTCTATCCTGTCTCGCTCTTGCTGAAGCCTCTGACGTTCAGCTTCAAGAGCTTGCCGCTCAATATCTATACTGCTGGGCTTGCTCACATTCTCCCCTGGCAGAGGTCCCCCTGTGGCAGAGGCAAGCCGAAAGACAAATTGCCCGCCCTCATCTCCCGCTCCCTTGAGCGGCTCACTCTGCGGTGTCTGATCAGCATTGTTCGCCACCAGCGGGGCCAGTTTTGTGTGAATCTGGCTTGGCACCAAATAGGGATCCGTGTTTTCCTTGAGCAACGTAATCAGGTGATAGGCAAAGACGCTGTGCCCTTCTTTCCCCCGGTCAGCCACCGGCTCCGTGCCGCCGGAAGTCAGGCCCCAGCGAGATTGTTTCTGATACAAGCGCGAGTACCACTGATCGTTGATCGGCGGAAGGGCGCGGGTACCGAAGAGCGTTCCAGAGAAGCAGGAGTCAGCCACTAGATAGACATGTCGAGCCTTCATGCCGTTGACGTAGTCACGAATGGACGAGTTCGTGATAAAGGTCCCTGGCTCCCGCGGCTCCCCTTCCACCGGCACCCACCAGCCCAGCTTGCCATCCTCCTCGTACTGACCATGCCCGGCATAGTAGATGAGGACGCTGTCGTCCTTGCCGGTCTCACGGCCCAGGCGGTACAGAGCGTTCAGTATCTTGGGCCCCGTGGCCTGCGCATCGTACAGCTCAACGATGCGCTCCTTCTTGAATCCGTAGCGTTCCATTAGCACGTCCCGCAAGCCTTTGGCATCCCGCACAGCACTCTCCAGTTTCGGCGCATGCTGATACCGGTCAATTCCGATGATCAGAGCCCAATAGTCACCAGTAATTGATACCGCACCAGCGGCCACCGCAGGCAAAACATTCACTCCTCGTTGATCGGCCCGAGCAGAAGAAATTTGCCCTAACGCCGTCAGGGTCACTAGCATGAGGATCATCACGATGCGATGTCTCATGATATCTCCTATTTTCTTGGGGAGGAAGGACCCGTAAGCAGCGACCAAACTGTATTTCGTTTGCCCTGATGAGTCAAGTCTAGCTGAAAAGCGTGGTGCTTTATAAAGTACGAAGGGTAGTGGCCTGTACAGGCCACTACCCTTCGTTGTGAGTTCCCTAGCAAAACCAGAATGCAGCTTACTTCATTTCAGCCTTCAGATTGGCTGTTCCGCCTTCGGTCACATCAACCTCGAACTCAACCCTTTTCCCCTTGGCAACGAACGGATGCCACGCTACCACTTTGTGCTTGCCAGCCGGCACGTCCTTCAGTGTGAAGGACCCATCTTCCCCCACCACCGCAAAATATGGATTTGACACCGGGAGGAAGAAGGATTGCATGAACTCATGCTGATCACATTGCAACCGGACAAAGCCTTGCGGATCCTTTTCCGCTCCGCCCTTGAACATTACCTTATCTTCCAGTTTATCACCCTTCTTTGACAGAGCTTTGTTGAAATAGGTCTGATTGCAATTGCCTTTGCTACAATAGTAGCTATGCGGGTTATGGAGCACACCTAATTCCGATTTCTTATCTTCTGGATCGGCATCATGGTTCTCGGCACGGAAATTCTTGGTTTGCACAACTACACCTGCAAAAGGGAGGAATTGGCAGAATTCCGCGACGACATCTGTGCCCTTATAGCCGTCAATGAATGCCTTATCCTCAATGTCCATGATAGCGACAACAGCATTCTTCAAGGCACCGTCCTTGCCAACTTCGACTTTCGGCATAGACCGCTTGTCCCCATTTACCAGTCCCTTAACAGGATTTTTCGCACAGAACTTAGTATTCGGAAACTTCGCAAGGGAAAACTCCGACGTTTCAGACTTACCGGCATAGGTGACCTTCCCGGTAATAGTGCCGCCGGCGAACGAGGTGAGAGGCGCGGCGATGAACGCCACGGCTACTGCACCGAACATGACTGACAATGCACTCTTCTTCATGTGACTGCCTCCTTGTGATTGAAACAGAACGACTTCCGTTGCCAATACCAATGTTCAGACAGACTGTGCTGGCTTGAGTCTAGTAGGGATTCCGCCTTCCGCGGCGGAAACCTTGCGGAGACTTAGGCCCCATCCTCGGCAGGATAAAAATGGTGTTCGATCCGCGCAAGAACCCATTTTCCGATCCCACGAAGGGGCCTTTTATAAGCCATTTCCCGAGACTCTGTCAAGATTGCAAGAAGATGCTGCTGTCAATCGCCCACGGCCTTGCTGGACGAACCAGGAAACCCCAGGACCTTGCCAAGCGCTCCACCCACTGTGGCCCGAACCGCCGCATCTTCATCTTTTATTAAAAACCTTAGAATTTCAATGATTTCGGTCCGTTGGCGTTTTTCATGGGCATGGGCTCCCGCCTGCCCCAGACTCCGAACCGCCGCAATTTTTGGACGAGGGAGGGGGTCCATAGCCAGCCCCTTCAGCCATCCGATTCCCCCTTCAAGGTTTCCCTCCTCTGCTTTTCCTAAAGCCCTTCCGATAGATGCCCGCATCCCCGGATCGGAATTGTTGGCCAGGCCCCTCACCGTATCGGCCATCTGCTCAAGAGGCACGTTCAGCCGCAATAAGGCATCGATCACCGCCGCGCGCACGGCCGGATTAGGGTCGCTGAGCCTTGCCCGCAATGCATCGACAGAATGGGTTCCCTTCAGGTCACCAAGCGCTACTGCCGCCGTGGCGCGTACCGGTGGCAGCGTGTCTTCGAGGGCATGGCGCAGCGCCTCTTCGGCCTCTGGACCTCCGATCGAACCGAGTCCTGTGGCGGCCGCACCGCGAAGGGACGGTTGCACATCGTTCATGGCTTGCAGCAGGATCGGCAGAGCCCGCCGATCGCCCAATTCGCCTAGGAGGCGAAGCGCCGCGGCGCGATCTTCGGGGATGGGCGCATGGGCCGCTTCACTCACCCGCCCCCATGCTTCTTTACGTCCCAGACGGAACAAGGCACCCGCCGCGGCGATTCTGACCGTGTTTTGCTCATCCTTCAACGCCTTTTCGGCCAGCGGAATCATGGTCAACTGCCCGGACCGCCCCATCGCCCGCAACGCCGCAATGCGCACCATCGCCGCCTGATCGTCCAAGGCTTTTGCCAAGCGGGGATGCTTGACGCCGCTTTTGATGTGGCCCAACCCTTCGACCGCCAATACGCGAATAAGCCCGGATCCATCGCTCAATCCATCGAGCAAATACGGCAAGGCTTCGTCTGACTGGAGTTCCTTCAGCGCGGTATAGCCCGCGCCCCTCATTTGCTCCCGCATGTCTTTGAGGACGGACACGATCGCCGCAAAGGCCAATTCGCGAAGCAGAACCTCGTCCTCCTGCCCCAGCTTCTCGATCAGCCGCTCATAATCTGGCATCGCCTCGCGCGGGCGTCCGAGCTTGGCAAAGGCCTGCACCCGAAGTCTCCAGACCTCAGGCCCGGCCTCTTTCGCCCATGGCTCCGTGATGTTCACCACGCGATCGAACTGCTGTTGTGCGTAGGCCTGCTGGGCTTCGGCAAGCCCATCGGGCGGCTTGGCCGCCCAGGTTGGTGAAACGCTGACGAGGAGCGCGAGACAGGCTCCTCGCAGAGCCCGTGCCCACCCCCTTCCTATCGGGGCTTGTGCGCCTTCGAGTTGTGACGATGCCATTGCTCTATTGTTGCCGTTCGACGAGAGGAACGATCTCCAGCGGGTACCCGAGGGAGCCCGGACCGAATCGAGGGTTATCGAGCACTTGATGCGCCGTGCGGCGACCAACCGGCGCTTTCAACGACACGTTGGCCGTCACCGTCCCATTGGATCCGACCGTTACCATCTGTTCGACCTCCGGACCCGCTTGGGGATGCCAGACCACCAAGCGGTAGGTTCCCGGAGGCACCCCGTCGATCATAAATCGGCCGGCGGCATCCGTGACAGCATAATAGGGGCTATCGATAGCAATGGCCCAGCTTTCCATGTATGGGTGGAACCCGCACTGCATCGCGAACATCCGGCGGCCTTTGCTGAGATAGATCGGCCCCAACAGCGATTTGCCCGGCTCATGGTTGTGCGAGGCATGCAGATCGCCTCGGCGGTGGCGCACGTTCATCGGAAGCGGTGAGTTGAACAACACCCGAGCCCCCAATCGCAACGATGTTTCATAGGCTTGGATATCGTGCATCACCGGGTCCATGTTGACCACTTCGACGGCATGGCCATCCCTCACGACCGACACGAAGGGAAGGAACCGGCAATCGCGGGCCTCGATGTGCGGGACCGACACCCCGAAGGCTTTTCCAGCCGTAACCCCCTCCAACATGACAACCGTGTCCTTGAGGCCGTGCTCCGGCCCTACTACGAAGTCGTAGAGCAACCGCCATCCTTTGCCATCGGAAATCCTCCCGCAGTACTGCGGGTCGGGATAAATAATCAGGTTGAACCCTTTGGGAGAAGGGACGGCGCCATGCAGGGTGATCTGGCCAGTCACCGTTCCCGCATTGCTGACCTCGATTACCTCATAGCTGAGGCCATGACTCGGGGCCGCCCATAGCCACCCCATGGCAACGACCCATCCCCAGAACCATTGTGCTCGTCGTGACATGGCTCCTCCGCTATCCCTCACAAGAGAGTTGCCGCATCGAGGGCGTATCCTACAGAACCGCCACCGATAAAAAAAGGGGGGAGCCTTTCGGCTCCCCCCTCAAGTACTCCCAGCCCCTTATCGCGTAGCGCGTCGTTACTGCGCCGCAACGGGCAGAACCTGGGCCCCTTGTCCGGCATCCGCACTCTTCGAACCGGAAGCGGATCCGGTCAATGGCATGACCCGAGGATCGCCATTCGGCAACACCCGGAGATAGCCCCATTGCCCGGACTGTGAATATGGCAGTCGCTGGTTGCTGTACGTATAGTCACCCGGCAAGCGATAGGGTCCGCCGGCCGACGGGAGGAACGCGTCGAGCACTTCCGATCCGGAAAACTCCACGACGCTGATATCATCGGCTCCCCGCATGAACGGCTCGATCGGCCACTCATGCTTCTCGACGCTGAACATCCCATTTTGCTCGTTGCTGGCACCAATCACGTGAATCCGAACCGGATCCCCGGCATGCGCTTCGATGATCGGCGTGGCTGGATCTTCCGGCTTGTCCGCGACACAGGGCTGGAAGATTTTGCCCAACGAACAGCCTTTCTCTTCACGGTACTTATACGGTTCGGACCGATAATTCACCCCGGTCAGGCCCGCGACATTCTGCACATAGGGCATGAAGCTGGTCCCAATGATGTTGTCCTCGTCCTGGAAGAACAAGGCCACATCGCGATAGTTCGGCCTCAGTTCCTGGCCGGGAACCGTCCGGTCGACGATGACATCCGCCGCCCAGGCGTTCTTGTTCGAGATATCCGCACCGGTTTTCGGATCGCGATACTTCGCGCCCTTTGGACCGACCACGATCGCCCCGAACAGACCATTGCGGGGATTGACCATGACATTCCCCCAATCCCACACCAGCGACGTGATTTCTCCCGTGAAGGGATCCGCATAATAGGTATAGGTGCGACTCTCGCCAGGAGCGATGGTTTGATCGCCCTGATTGTTGCCGACATTCGCGCCCAGCGAATCCTTGGGATCGAAGGCCAGCGAGATAGCCGAGAAGGAGGCTCGGCTGTCTTTGAGTTTGTTCTTGAGATTGATCCTGACGCAATCGCCGACATTCACGCGCAAGGTCAGCGGCATGGGCTGAGCCCCGCCAGCCACCTTGGCAACATCCTCCTCCAACGCGTAGATCTTCGCGTCGGGGTTGGAAATTTGTATCTTCCGCTCGAAATCGACCTCGATCGTATCCGGCGCGGCGGCATTGAACTTCATCGACGGATAATCCATCGCCACCACATTGAATGTCTTCACCGGCGCATCAGCTGGGCAGACCGGACGCGGAGATGGAATCTCGTTCCGTGCCGAGAAGCCTGCCGGAAGCTTCTTCAAATCGGGCACTTCCTTATCCAATACCCGAACGATGCCCCAGCCGCCTTCCGAGAACTTCGAGGACCGTCCGTTGAAGTGAATATAGTCACCCGCCTGCAGACGAGGACCGCCCGCCTGCGGAACGACCAGGTCGTACCGCTCGGCGATGCCGATATGGATCGAATTCTTGCGATTTGCGTCACCCGCATATCGCTCGGACAGGAACGTATGGCCGGAAATCGTCCAGACCATCGTCTCGTTCATGAGCGTGTGCAGCAGCCGGAAGACCATCGTGTCTCCCACATACGCTCGCAAGAGCGGGGTATAGGGATCGCCGTGGATGGTGCTGCTAAAGGCCTGCGACACGTCAGGATTCGTGGCCAACCGCTGCGCGATGGGGCCTGCGCGGAAGTTGAGCCCGCTCCCGGTCGTATGCGTGCCACCGTTCAGGAACGGCATCGGCGTCATGTAAATCTTCTCCGGCATCATGAAGGACACAGTCTTGCCGGCTTCCAAGGCCACCTCAATCGGCTGACCCGGAGGATTCCCCGCCGTCACGATGTTGACGGTGTGCGGCACCGTGTCATGCACCTGCACCATCAACTCGCGAAAGCTGCCGTTCACGCCATGCCCAACCGGTTCAACCGTACGGATATCGGCCACGGGGCCGCTCCAGACCAATTTGCCAGTTTTCGGATCGTGGTAGGTGGACCCGACGGGCTCGGCGATGAAAGTGCCGAATCCGCCGTGCGGCCAGGTCGTTGCGCCGAATGCATGGTCATGCCAGAACACGGTCCCCACGTCCGCATCCACCCAGAACCGCTGCCGAACGAACTCCACGGTGACGATGTCGTTCGCCGGGTGATCATGCCGAAGCGCCTTGGACAACGCGATGGTGCCGCCGCTGATGCCGGCGATCCGCGCCACTTCGTTGCCCTTGACGTTGTCCGCCCCAATCAAAATCAGCGTCCCCACATGGTACTGGGCCGCATTCTTGACTGAAATGGACTTGCTGCCCTTAGTGGCCGCCGCCGTCAAGACGGTGTTCATCGGCGCCGGCAGCCCTTTCTTATTCTTCTTGGAGAGCATCGTGAACGGCCGCACCGACTGTTCGTAAGAGAACCCGGTGATCACGCCGTCCGACGACTGGTTGTCGAACTGCAAGAAATGCCAGTGGGTATTGATCTTCGATGACTGGAAGTTCGTGTAGTCGTCGTCATCCCACTCGCTGGTCAGCATCCAGTCCACGCAATCGTAGATGTTGCCGCGCACCACCAGCGGATACTTGAGGTCATCGTTCTTACGGATGGCCTCCTCTTCTTCGTGCAGCACATAGATCAAGCCGTTCGGATCAACCACTGGCGGTTCCTTGCCCTGCGCCTTGGCGATCTTGATCGGCAGCTTGATGAAGTGGACATTGTAATTCTTCCGTCCGGCATTCTCCGGACAGAGGCTCCACACGCCGTTTTCGCCCGGCTTGGCTTGCTCCGTGCTCTCCTCGCCGTTGTCGTCGCGACGGATCATCTCCAGCCACGGCGCCCCAACGTGGTTTGGCGAGAACATGACACGCCGACCGAAATGCGGCGTCAGATGCGGCCAGGCTACTTTGCCCGTCGTCGGCTCGAACATGATCGGATGCCGCTTGCCGGGATGCGCGGACTTGTACTTGGGATTGTCGATCTCGCTTTCCTTCTCGCTCATCGCCGTGTTGCCGTTCCAGGTCCAATCCAACACGGTGGCATCGTAGGACTGCGTCTGCCCTTTCTCGTCGTCCTTATGCCCGGGCTTGCCGGCCGGTGGCAACTGCATCGCCACCCAATCCTTGATGTTGATGACGGCCGGGTTCGCCTTCCAATCGCTCTTGCCCTTCTCTACGATCTTGAACATCTTGCCGAACCAATCGACCGTCTGGCCGATCAATTTGTCGGAGGACACGGGCATCTTAATCCGGCCCTTCCGATCCGGCAGCTCGCGCAAGTCAGGCATCACATCGTTGCGATAGTCTCCGACCTGCATTGTGTTGTAGACGCGCCAGTACCCCCACATGCCGGCTACATAGTGGTGTGCCACGTGGCAGTGGAAGAGAAAATCGCCAGCCAACTGCTGGCACAGACCGGACCCGCACTCTGTCTCCAGGTCCAATGCTTCCGACGGCCCGATGACTTCGACATCGACCCGGTCGGTCTTATGGCGAATGACCGGATACTTGACCGGACCGTTGATCGCTGTCGCCCATAGGTTCATGTCATCGATGGCGCGCGGGCTGCGCGGCCACCGGATCGTCCCGCCGTGCGGATGGTGGGAGTGGAACACCTCGGACCCGCCGTGCACCAAGCGAAACTTGGCCGGATCGCCGAGATACGACCGCGGAATGGTTGGAGACGGATCGCCGAAGGTATAGGAGCTATACCCCATTGATTCGTCTTCGAACCCGAAATATTCGTGCTGCACGTGCATGTTGTTGATGCCGAACGGTTCGCTGCGATAATTGATCGCGCGCCCTCCCGGACGGTAGGCGTCGGTCAACGGATCGCGCTGCGGCAGAAAGTCACCCTTCTTGTTGACCGGACGGAACGCTTCGTCGCCCACTTCGTGATAGATCAAGACGAACTCGCGGAAATCCGGTCCCGTTCCGTTCTTAATGATCGTCTGCCACCCGCTGGATTGCGGCGTCGGGTCGCCCGTGCCGAGCGGTTCGAGGTATGACGACCCCTTGGGTTCGACGACGAACACACCGAAGAGGCCCATCACTGTCAACTCGCGGTCATTGCTGAACGTATGGAATTGGCGGCCACCCTCCTGCGTGTTGGGGTGGATGTACCATTCCATTTCCATGCTCTTGTCCTTGGCAACGATCGAGTCGGGATTGGTCGTCGTAGCCGGCGCGCCCGTGGCGCTGATCACCGTGCTGGAGCCGTGAATGTGGAGGCTCACCTCCTCGCCGCCCTCCAGCTTGTTGCTCAACGTAATCTTGACGCAATCGCCCTGGTTGCCGCGGATCACCAGCGGTTGAATCCACTGGGCCTGCACGCCGGGGATGACGGCGCCAGGATCGAAGCCTTCTTTTTCGCGCGCCGCTCTGTTCTTGCCTTCTTCGTCCCGAACCTTGTCGAGATTTTCATTCAACACGTACATGTAGCCCGGATAGAAATCGAGCCACTGATTGAGCGTGATCTCGACGTTGATCGCCGACACATCGTACTTGCGCACAGGCGCGGAGGCCGGGCACCGCCCTCCGGGGGCCGCCGACACCGGTTCTACCCTGGGATCGGTCATCAGGAGCATGTCCTGCCCGCCGGCCCCATACTGGTGCATCATGGACATGTTGTTGTACATGCCCGTATTGACCTGCTGTGCCTGGGGATCGTGAGTCATGTGCTCCATGACTCGCTGGTGCTGTTGCTCGACTTGCGCAGCACGGTCGGCACGACCCGACATCGAATCTTCGACGACAGTCTGCCCCTTGAGCTTTTCGGCCCACTCGGGAGACGACGTCATCGACGTCTTATGCGCCGTTGCGTGTGTGGATTCAGCGGATGCCGACAGAGGGGCGAACACCACCCCCCCTGTGGCAACAGCACCGATGATGAATGAAGCAATGCGGACGAAACGACTGGTGTGACAATGCATGGACCGGCCTCCTTACATGAACACCCTGACCTATAAACACTATGTCGCTATGTACGGAACTCTAGCCTGAACTGGCAGGTAGCGTGTGGCCTCCTGAAAGTTAAACGATTACGAATACTGTGCTTGGGAATCCTGGCAGAGCCTCTTTTTCCCCAAGTGGGAGGCCCTAAGATACTCAGGCGGGACGGTTGTGTCAATCACAAATTCTCGTGCCCGGGGGTTCCCTGCAGAGAACGATCTTTCCTTCTCAAATTCAATAGGTTGGCAAGCGCCAATCCTATACTGGATAGGAGCAATGCCATACTAATGATGCGGATTGTCGTTGTAGCATCGCGCCGGAGTTCCTTCCCGACCTCGGCCACGGTTTCCAGCAAATGTTCCAGCGCAAAGGTGACCTGCACCAACTTTGCGCCGGCCGTCGCGGCCGCATGCCGCTCTGCTTGGCCCCGAAGATCTACTGCCCGTTCCGTATCGGCTGTGTTCCACACCTGATTCAGGATCGTAACTGTTTGATCGGCGGCCTCGAAGTAGTCTGCCAGCCCACCGCGCAATACCCGGAGGTCTTCTGGCTCGCTCCGCCCACTCCTGGAAACATGGGTTCCCGTCACGCCAAACCGCGCAACGGCCTGCTCGATCCGTTTCCGTTGCTCCGGCAACGAGGCAACGACACGGTCGTACTCTTTTTGGGTCGGCATCTCGATGGCACGCAGGATCGTATTGCGATATCGGATCACGTCTGTGAGCACATGTACCAAATCGGTCGCTGCCAAGGTGTACTCCGTGTACATGATTCGCAATTCTTGGTCCATCCGCTCAAGCGCTTGAGCGCCCATGATTCCAAGTGCGAGCACAAGGGCACTGACCACAAGGCGGCGCCACAGTTCCATACGTCACTGCACCATCAACGGACATTGGACATTGCAGAAGACGATTCGTGACATATCACCCATGCCAATGCACAAAAGCTACCGAACCATTTCTCCCACGTCACACGATCGGCACTCTTCATAAGCAGGAAGGGCAGGGCGCCCCTGCTGGGAACGCCCTGCCCTCCTGTGGTCCCTGCGGTGCCCTGGCGGATTACAGCCAGTTCACGCGCTCGGCGGGCCGAATGTAGATCGGCTCCTCGACCTGGATCCGGGCGACTTCCTTGCCCGACTTGTTGAAGCCCAGCACGGTATCGTTGTACATCTCGAACCGCTTCCCGTGGATCTGGGTCTCAAACACCTTCGGGCCCGGAATCACGTCGTACCGGAAGACGATCTGCTGGCTGGCGCGCCACAACTGCAGCACCGCCAACAGCTCCCGGCTCGGCACCAGGTACTTCTCGATCGCGTTGTCCACGCCCGGCCCGAACATCTGCCGTGCGTAGCCCCGCGGGCTGTGCCGCGGCGGAATGTAGTACCCGTTGGGCTCCGTGCCCCACTGCGGGTACAACGGCAACGCCACCTGCTCCACCCGAATGGCGAAGTACAGGGGATGCCACCGATCTTCCGCCCACAACCCATCCTCGCCGATGCGCACCAGCGACTGCATCCGGATCTTCCCGACGCAGGCCGCCATACACCGCGTTTCCATCGGCTCCCCGCCCGTCAAGGGGTCCTTCCCCTCGATACGCGGATAGCACGCGATGCACTTCTCCGAGACGCGCGTGGTGCCCCGGTACATCGGCTTCTTGAACGGGCACTGCTCCACGCACTTCTTGTACCCCCGGCACCGGTTCTGGTCGATCAGCACGATCCCGTCTTCCGGCCGCTTGTAGATGGCCTTCCGCGGGCAGGCCGCCAAACAGCCCGGATACGTGCAGTGGTTGCAGATCCGCTGGAGATAGAAGAAGAACGTCTCATGCTCCGGCAGACTGCTCCCCTGCATCTTCCACGGTTCTTCCCGCGAGAACCCAGTCTTGTCGATGCCTTCCACCAGGGCGCGCATCGAGGTCGCCGTGTCCTCGTAGATGTTGACGAACCGCCATTCCTGGTCCGTCGGGATGTACCCGATCGCCGCCTGGCCCACCTTGGCGCCCGCGTCGAAGATGGTCATCCCCTCGAACACCCCGTAGGGCGCGTGGTGCTTGCGGCCGACCCGCACGTTCCACACCTGGCCCCCCGGGTTCACTTGCTCGATCAACTGCGTGATCTTCACGTCGTAGAACTGGGGATACCCGCCGTAGGGCTTGGTCTCCACGTTGTTCCACCACATGTACTCCTGGCCCTTGCTGAAGAGCCACGTCGACTTGTCCGCCATCGAACAGGTCTGGCACGCCAGACACCGGTTGATGTTGAACACGAAGGCAAACTGCCACTTCGGATGCCGCTCCTCGTAGGGATACAGCATCTTCCGTCCCAGTTGCCAATTATAGACTTCTGGCATTGTGCATCCTCCTTCTCGTCATGATCAAATGGTGAATGAGGTACTCCTGGGTGATCTCATCTCGTTCAAGCTGCACGACGCGTGGCCTTACACCTTGATCTTGATGTGTTCGCCCTTGAGCCACTTGATCATGAACTCGTTTTCCTGGCCCGGCGTGAAGCCCGTCCGCACCGGTTCCCACGGTCCGCGGGCCCCGATGCCGCCGTCTTCGGCCTTCGTGATCCGGATCAAGCACTCCTTCGGCACCGTGTTCACCGCATGGTGGTCGATGCCGTAGCCGAACTTGAACTTCCAGCCAATGGCGTGCTTGGTGGGCAGCGAGTCGGTCTGGTGCATCGGCATCAGCCAGTTCCGGGTAAAGGACTGTTGCGCCCCGTACCGGAAGTTGGACTGATAGCCCGTGTCCACCGCGATCGCCCGGCCGTCCGGCCGGGTCTCGTGCCCCTTCACCGACTTCGCCGTCGCCACGTACGGGGCGTGCTTCGCCATCGTCACGTGGTACGGATACGCCGGGTTGTACTTCGCCCGGATCATCAACCGCGCCACCTTGTAGTAGGGGTCCGAGGGCTTCCAGCCGCGGTACGGCCGGTCCACCGGGTTCCCGTCCACATACACGTAATCGCCGTCGTTGATGCCGCGGTCTTTGGCCGCCTGCGGGTTGATGTGCAACTGGTGTTCGCCGACCCCCGGCGTCCGCT